>ERZ772967.89-NODE-89-length-73905-cov-36.922207_pt1 | contig 73905 bp, 64 predicted proteins | sample MGYA00511677_ERZ772967 | MGnify/ENA primary metagenome ERZ772967 (study PRJEB29015, sample SAMEA2737931) | human oral metagenome | biome: human oral; feature: human-associated habitat; material: dental | place: China | collected 2146 ...
AAAAAGTACCGACTAAACAGTACGCTCAATTCCAATATGTTTGTGAGTCAGAACACCCGAGGGGCTCCAGCAGGATGCATAGCACTACGCCACCTAAGCGGAAAAGGATGCGAATCATGCTTCACTGCAATCAGCTGGTCTAACTAACGCACCTGCTGGACCGTCGGGCGATGTGCAAACAAGGGTCAAAGGAGGTTCTGGTGCTATACTATTACGGTATGAGTGAGCAAAAGTCACCTATCCAGCTACTATTACCTCGGCAGTATGTCGAGCAAGCTCGCCAGGCGGTCAGGCACGCCAAGCGTCGCATCTACATCATCAGCCTCTGCTTCGCTCGAGGGTCAGCCACCGATGGGCTGATCGACGACATCATCGACGCCTCTAAGAGAGGCATTGACGTCCACGTGGCTGCTGATCTACTGACCTTTATCTGCGATCGCACTTGTACTCTACCATCAAGCCTAGCTGGAGCCGGCATGCGTCAGACCGATCAGCTGCGCAGTGAATTAGAGCAAGCCGGAGCAGAGTTTTACTGGCTGGGCGCTAAGAAGATTCCTTACCTACTAGGCAGAACCCATAGCAAGTGGACTGTAGTTGATGACGATGTCTATGCCTTCGGTGGAGTGAATCTTAATCAGTCAGGGACAACCGAGCGCACTGATTACATCTTTCATATGCATGACCGGCAGATTGCCGATAATCTAGTCAGCGAGCAACATCTGGTAGAGAGTATTGAGCTGGGCAAAGGTCACGCCGTTGACCGAGAGATCGACACTCAGTTTGGTACGATGCTACTTGACGGCGGCAAGATTAACCGATCCATCATCTACAAACACGCCGTGAGGCTGGCCAAGAAGGCCGAGAGCGTCCTGCTCGTGTCGCAGTACTGCCCTGCCGGTGAGCTAGCGCGTATTCTTAAGAAGAAGCCCGCCACCTCCATCTACTTCAACCCCAAGGGTAGTGCCAAAGATCCAGTGAACAATATCATGATCGGTACCCGCTCGACAGTAAAGAGTCTGACGACTAGCTATCAGCGACCACGCTACCTCCATGCTAAGTTCATGATCGGCACCATGCCGGATGGCACTAAGCTAGCCATCACCGGCTCACATAATTTCTCCACTCTCGGAGTCCGAGCCGGCACTAGGGAGATCGCCTTGGAGACTGGCGACCCCGACATCATTAACCAGCTTGAAAAATTCTTCACTAAATACGTTAGCTAGACTTCTCCAGCTTGACGATCTCGACTACAAACTTCAGTGGAGTATTAGGAGCGATTGAGCCGTCAGCACTACCTCGCTCGCCATAAGCCATGTTCGCCGGGATTGACAGAAGATAGACTCCGCCGACCTTTTTACCTGACAGCCCTTCCGACCAACCTTTGATAACGCCCTTTAGGCTAAAGGTGACCGGCTTAGCCGCCGAGCCTTCTGATTTCGTGCTATCAAATATCTTACCATCAGGTGTCCAGCCAGTATAGTTGGCGCTCAGGGTACTATCGCTACTCACCGTAGCTCCGTCTCCCTCCTTAAGGGTATCGACAGTCAGAGCGGTGACAGTCTTAGCATCAAAGCTAGCTACCTTATCAGTGTAGCCGTCAAGCCCTCGCTTCTTCTTGCGCTCCTCCGTCTGTTTTTTCAGATATTCCTGCCTGGCTTTCGCCATATTCTTCGCCTGCTCTTCCCGAGCAATATTACTGGGGTTGATCTTGCTGTCCATGGTACTTAGGACCATAAAGACCAGCCCCGCCAGTGTTCCTCCTAGCATAACGATGGCAATGATCCAGATGGTGATCCTTTGCCAGCGAGGCGTCAAACTCCGTTCGCTCATTTGTTCTCCTTGTCTTAGATTAGTTTAGCCTTCAACTTACTCTGCGCCCTTTTCGCCAGATGATCGATCGGCCCACTGATTGTCTTGCTATTAACAGTCTGATGGCGGTCAGTGAAGTCGAGGTGGAAAGTAATATTCTGACACCGCTCTCCCGTCAGGAAGATATCCTTCGCCTGCATCTGATAGCTGAGTCCGTTAGCTATCTTCTCATCCAGAGCCTGCCTGACACACTCCTCGACAGAGCCAAAAGTCGTATCCAGTGGTACCTGTAAAGTAACATCACGGCTTGTCCCCTGATAACGACTAATCGGATGGTAAGCTATATCATCATTTAGCCGCCCAAGCAACGGATCGAGGTATAGCTCATAACCAGCCAGCCAATCCGGCAACTTGAAAGCCCGGCGCACCGACTGTCTAATCTCGCCGACCACCCCAATAAGCTGACCGGTAGAGGCGAGTGTCAATGCCGCTGAGCGAGTCGGCTCAAATAGATTGAGCGAGCTGTCCAGTGAATGGCCATATTGATCAAGACGTACATAGCCAACCTGAAGGTCGGGCGAACGCAGCAGGTAATCCACTACACACTTCGCCTCATAGAACGGCGCACCGGCCAGGCCAACTTTAGCCACAATCACCCCGGCTAGACAGGCTAATTCTGCCGGTAGCTCCGGCTCAACCTGATCCATCCGGCCTCGCCTGTGTACTTTACCTAGCTCACATAGCATGAAGTGGTCATAACCGGCCCGTAGATTACTATTAGTCTTGTCCAGCAAGCCGGGCAGGAGGTCTCGTCGACAATACTGCAACTTAGGTGAGATAGCGTTGACTATACGAAAGGCTTTAGCCTTATCATCACCAACCTTGTCCAGCAAGTCGCCATGGATAAAAGAGTAGCTCATCATCTCATTACCGCCGGCCTGATAGAGCCGATCTTTCAGGAGACGATGTAGCTGATACATCGGGTCATCCTCCACCGCTACGTAAGGTCGAGTGGGCTGAGACGAGGTAATCTCGTCGTAGCCATTAACCCGCCCGATATCCTCAATTACATCCTCGTCATAGACCAGATCGGGGCGCCACCACGGCGCCACTGCCTTCACTCGATTCGCCTTGACCTCAACTGAATCATACTGCAAGCTCTTAAGTGTCCGCTCGATCATCTGACTGCTATAAGGCTGACCATGATAACAGCCCAACACATCGGTAAAACGACCGACGGATAGCTCAAAACTAGTTGCCGTGTGTCGCCCTGGATAGCTCTCTGCTACCTGACTAATTAACCCAGCGCCGGAGTACTGTCGCAACATCGCTACAGCCTGAAGTAGCACGGGGTGAGTCAATGCTGCCGGCTGCCCCTTAGTAAAGCGAGTAATCGCCTCAGAAAAGATACCGTGTCGGAACTGTGTCCCTCTCAGATGGTACAGACTAAAGGTGGCACTTTCCAGCAGGACTCGCTTAGTCTCGGCCGTGATCTCGGTCGCTTTACCACCCATCGCCCCGGCCAGAGCGATAGGCAGACTCTTCTTTCGGTCACCGACGGCAATGACTATATCCTTCTGGTCCAGCTTGACCGTCCGACCATCGATCAGCTCCAGCGTCTCGCCTGCTTTAGCCAAGCGTACTACGATATCAGGCTTGCCTGTCGGCGACAGCTTGATCACTTGATCCAAGTCGAAAGCATGAAGCGGTTGCCCCGTCACCAGCATCAGGTAATTAGTGATATCGACCGGTGCCGAGATGGAATTGACCTGAGAGCGACCCAAGAAACTACGCAGCTGCAAAGGCAGCGACGACGCTTGATCAACCCCCGACAGAGCGACGCACTCGTAGCGATCGCAGATATCATCATCCATGATGGTTACCGTAGGCTTAACCGCCACTGTCGTGTCCGGCAGCTTATCGGCTAGACGATTAAACCACTCCGGCGTCGAGACTTCACTACCGATAATCGCCATAACTTCCCGAGCGAAGCCGATCAAACCAAAACAGTCGGGGCGATGCGTCAGGCTCTTATTTTCGACTTCCAGCAAGTAATCGTCCAGGTCTAGAAGGTCAAGTAAGCTCTGCCCCGGCTGAGCCGAGTCGTCATCAACCTCCAAGATACCCTCTTGGTCGTGCCAGAGTTTTAGTTCGCAGGGACTAGCCAGCATGCCATAAGAAATAACACCTCGCAACTTGCGACTGCTTAGCTTTAGCTCATCCTTTGTACCATAGCTAGCCGGTACAATCGAGCCGGGCGGCAACCAGATCACCTTTAGCCCGGTACGAACATTGGGCGCTCCGCAGACTACCTGCACCATGCCGTCGTCGTCTCTGGGTACGTCTTTGACTGCGCCGCCATCATCAATCCGGCAAACATGAAGATGGTCGCTATCGGCGTGCTCCTTGCAGTCAACCACTCTAGCCACCACTGCCGACTGATAATATGGTGCCAACTCCGTCACTCCTTCTATCTCAACCAAGCGAGCCCCGATTAACTCGGTTAGCTCCTTTACGTCGGGGTTAGCCCCCTGCGGGAAGAACTGCTTTAGCCAATTAAGCGAAATGATCATGCCACACCTCCAAACTGCCTTAGGAAGGTCAAGTTGCCCGACTCGAAATGACGTAAATCCTCGATATTATACTTCAGCATAATCAGCCTCTCTATCCCGCCGCCCCAGGCAAAACCTCGGTACTTCGACGGGTCAATCCCCGCCATCTTTAAGACATTGGGGTGGAGCATGCCGCAGCCCAGCATCTCCAGCCACTCGCCACCCTTGCCACCGCCGCCAAGTGCTGTCGGCTTTTCGATCTGAAGCTCCAGACTGGGTTCAGTGAATGGGAAGTAGCCCGGCTGAGTCTTGATGTGAATCTCCTGCCGATAATAAACCTGAAAAAAATCTTTTAGCATGCCCAGCATCTGAGCCAAGTTAGCATCGCTTGACACATAGACACCTTCAAACTGATGAAAGGTGTGATCATGAGTTACATCGGCATCTTCATTACGAAAGACCCGACCGTAGCTGAAGTGGGCGATCGGCTCGCCCCGCTCCAGCTGCTCTCGCCCGGCTGAGAGAACTCTATTCTCCATGGCTGTCGTATGAGCCGGTGGGATATAGCCCTCCTCCGTCCGAAAGGTATCATAACCATCTCGAGCCGGGTGATCAGACGGAAAGTTGAGTGAAGCGAACATATGATAGTCATCATCCAGCTGACGTGCCTCCTGACACGCAAACCCCATCCTGGTAAAGACCTCTACCACGTGGCGAATCTCCCGAGTCAACGGATGCAAGCTGGCCTGCTCGACCGGCAAGAGTGTTGGACGTACCGCCTCAGCGCCGAGGCGACCGGCATTAAAGGGAGCTGTCACATCCAGCGGCTCAACCTCCACTGCACTAGCCACCTGAGTCAACTTATCTACTTCGGCCTGCAGCTCTCGCTTGAGCTCATTTAACTTTGCCCCAAACTGAGCTTTATCCGGCGCCGGCAAGCTCTTTAGCTTACTAAATAGCTTCTTCAGCTCGGGTGCCTTAAGGATATCTCCCGGCCGATCCAGTTTGGCCAAGCGCTCCAGCAATATCTCTCGAACAGTCTCTATCGTCATACCTCATATGATAACACAGCCGGTCAGGTACACCAACTAAGTGGCATTTAGCTTAGTCTGGAAGTCCACCCTGGCTCGCTCAATCGCCTGCCGATGACCATCCAGCCATTTTTCATTCTCGCCTAAGGCACGATTCATGTCGGCACTAATCTCAGCAAAAGTGGTGCTGGCAGTGATCCGCTGACTCAGTGCTACCATCGCCTGAATACGCCCGGTATCCTCAGGGTAGTACTTCTTCATCAGCTCAATAATCTTGTTGATTCGCTCAAGTAGGTCACTATTGAGCACCGCCCCTCCCGCTACGCCGGAGTTAAACTGAGCCACCAGCTTGTTGTGCGCCCCCATGATCAGCTGATAACGACGCAGGTTATTGATCAATGCTTGATAAGATGCCTCCAGCTTGGTCGTCCGATCATACTTGGCGCAAAAGATATCACCCAGCCAGACCTGTCGCAAACGCACCACTTCTTTAGTAAGGTCTTTGTTATTAGAAATAGCCTGATACTGGTTATTGGCTTGCTCAATATAGTCGTTAGCCGCCTTAGTAGCATCAACCACCACGACTGAGCCGCCGGCAAAGACCAAAACAGCTACAACGACCAGAGCGATACCGGCTCGCTTGATGGTTCGGCTCGATAATCCGGAGCCGCTGCTCGACATACGTTCGTCCATCATTTCTGGTTAACCACCACTACCAAAACAGCTGTTATCAACATAACGGCGACGACCAACCATAGTCGGATCGTCTTAATCTCATCCGTAGCTCCGGCCCGGTTATCATAATCAGCATCAAGACGGGCAGTATCACCGTCCGGAGCCGAGGCAGCTTGCTTCGCCCTTAAATCCGCCAGCACTTTCTGTTGTAGCTCCGTCTTTTCCTCAGTTTTATTATATATGATAGCCATGACCAGTATTATAGCAGAATTAATCACAAAAAATAGGAGCTTCTCTCTCGGCTCCTATTTTGTCGCTCTATCCTACCGACTAATCTTGGCAGTCACAGTCGTCGGACTTAATCCGATCAGACAGCATATGGTAGATAAGTATACCGATAGTCGTACCTACGACCGTGCCCAGGACATAGACTAGAACCGACCACAGGAACGCATTATTGCTACCCCAGCCAAACACCCCCATAGTCGAAGCCACGGCAGGGTTCAGAATAGTATTAGAGGCGTCAGAGGTGCTGATCACCAGACCGGCTAACCAACAAAGACCGATCACTAGACCCTTAGCGGTCCTCTGATGCTTCTTTTTCCGGTCGTAGGCGTAGCCTGCCCCGAGACCAAGTACGATCGCACCGGTCATCTCACCCAGCATAGCGACCCACTCTTTACCCTCGTTAAGAGCACTGTACTGATATAGCTTGGGAGCTGGACCTTTCTTGGTAATACCCAGCTGTTTAGCTATAGTGTCAATACCGCCGTACTGTGATGCCCATTTATCAAGACCGCCGGCCTTTTTAATAACCTCCTCAGTTACACCGGCTTTCATTACACCACTCTTAATCGCTGCTTTATAGTCAAAGCCGGCATTATTGATACCGGTGAGTGCAAAGAATGCCAAAACAGCACCCAGCACCTGCGCCACGATAAAGGTCGCTGCTTTCACTCCATCAATCTTGCGCAGAATCCAGCGAGCAAAAGTGATCGCCGGATTGAGATGCACCCGCCCGATCATCACCAACGCTGATATCGTCAGAGCGATGACGATCAGTCCATAATTAGTGTTGTTGATCAGCCTGATGAATACCGCCGTCAGTATAAATGTGCCGACTAGCTCAGCTGCTAGACGAGCCGGATTTAAGGCAGCTAACTTCTCGGTAAACGTCGCCTCCTCCGGCATAGCCAGCACCGGGGCCTCCACCTCAACGACTTCAACTACCTCTTCCACCTCCGGCTTAGTAGTCCGGCGCTTGCTTCGTGTGGTTGACTCAGATTTGGCTGACTGTTTCCGACTGGCAGTAGTAGGGCGCTTACCCTTCTTTGTAGCCATGTATGTCCCTCCTTATTTAGCTTACTCGTTCATGTTACCGCATATATTGGCTAAAATGCAAGTGTTAAACCTGTTTGATCGGACTGTCAACCTGCTCTGCCGTAATAACCGGGGCCGATCCATCGGCGGATATCTTGATCACATCCTTGTCTACTTTAGCAAATTCTTTATAGGCGGCATTATAGTGATTCACGGTCGTGCCTAGGCTATTACCAAGCTTGCGCAAGTATTCATCGTACTTAGCAATATGCATGCCCAGCTGAGCTACTCGCTTCTGGATCTCCTTAGCTTGCTCCTCTATCTGGAGACTACGAAGTCCCTGCAGTACCGTCTCCAGGTATGCCATAAAGCTGGTCGGACTGGTGATGATCACTCGCTTATCCCGGAAGGCATACTCGATTAGATCTCGAGCCGAGCCGCCCTGACCGACATTGCCAACCAGTAGGTCATAGTAGAGGCTCTCGCTAGGGATAAACATAAAGGCAAAGTCCATGGTGTTTTCGTTCGGTCGGATATATTTGGCTGTCTCATCAATCCGCCCCTTGAGATCCGCCTTGACCTTGGTCATCAGCCGAGCTCTCGCCTCTTTATCTGTCGACTCAATGTATCTATTATAATTCTCGAGCGAAAACTTAGAGTCTATCGGCAGAATCCGCCCCTTATCCAGAAAGATCACCGCATCGACGATCTCGCCATCCCGGAAGCGATATTGCGACTGCCATTGATTAGTAGCCAGGACGTTATCCAGCACCGAGTTAAGATAGAATTCGCCGAAGACACCTCGCTGCTTCGGGTTCTGTAGGACGTTCTGCAGAGTTTTCAGCTCGTCCGCCACGCTAACCACTCGCCGATTAGTCTCATCCAGCTTAGCTAGCCGACTGCTGACATCGTTGACGATCTTGGCCGACTGGCGCAACTGGTCTCGCACCGAATCTTGCGTCCGATCCATCCGCTCGGTCAAAGTTTTATTGAGATTGGTATTCAAGTCAGATACTTCTTGGCGCAGATGAGCCAGATCATTCTGTAGATACTGCTCCTCCGCCCTCGGTCGCTGTTGACGAATCAGCGTGACGATCAAGACTAACACCGCCAAAGCTAGTAGCCCGATAATTATCTCTTGTCCCGGCACTTTCCCTCCTCTCTATAGTTCCGTCCAGCTGGTAGCTGTCGCTTTTATTATATCCGGTTGCCAGACCGACCAAGCCGCCTCCCTGGTCGCTATCTCCCCGCTCCAAACTCGCATCGGCTGGGTAAAGGGCTGACTAACCACTTCCCCTCCGCTGGCTACCAGCAGATTATCGTCGTGAAATAGAGTAATCACTATCCGGTAAGAAATAGTGAACTTGTGTAGAGTCTCGGCTATTTGTTTGACTCCCTGCGAAAAGGTGATAACTCTAGGATAATAAACCGCTCGGGCCAGCTTCTGCAGCTGCGCCAGGCTCAGCACTAGATGACAATTCTCTCGAGCTAAAAGCGCCTCGGCACTATAGACCAGCAGGTCAATGGTATCCCGAGCCAGCGTCACCCTCGTCTCTTGGTGCGCCTGGTTAGTTAAAAATCGCTCCAACAACTTCGCCGTCTCAGCATTGGCGCCATTATCACCGATAAAGAGTAGGTTATTAGACCAGCCGGCCGCCACCGCCAAATCTCGCTCAGCCCCCAAAGCTAGCCCACCGCTAGGATTCGACGGCGCCAAGATCAGGTCGTCTAACTGATGACGCACCGCTGTCGGTAATTTTACTCCCAGAGCATCAGGGATAATAGCCCTAACCTCACCGACACCAAGCTGCCTAGCTAGCTGATACGCTGACGCCACCGCACTAAAGCCATGACTATTGCCGCCAATGATTGTTAGCCGACCGGCCTGATCTCGTCGCTCCGGCCGACTCCAAAGGATATCGCCATATAGTGGCTGACCGGGCTGTTGTTTGCGCCAATAATCAGCCATCTATCTAATCACCACCCCGATCGGACAATGATCTGACCCGAGCCGATCAGCGTAAATCATCGCCCGGTCAATCTGACGACTAAGTCGCTCGTCCACCAGGAAATAGTCAATCCGCCAGCCGATGTTGCGTTCCCGAGCTCTCGCCCAGTGTGACCACCAGGTATATTGATCGGGCTCATCACCATGTAGCAGGCGGAAACTATCGGCAAACCCGTCACGCAAAATATTAGCAAAGCCCTGTCGCTCTTCATCAGTAAAGCCGTGCTTACCGACATTTTGCTTAGGGTTAGCCAAGTCAATTTCCCTAGCCGCCACATTCAGGTCACCGCAAAATATTACCGGTTTATCTCGTCTCAGCTGATTCATATAGCTAAGGAAAGCCGGATCCCACTGAATATAACGAAGCTCCAACCGGCTCAGGTCGCTCTTAGCGTTCGGTGTATAGACGGTGCATAGGTAGAAATCGTCCAGCTCCAGCACCAGCACCCTGCCTTCAGCATTAGCGTCGCCGAATTCATCCCGCCCGAGCCCGAAGTCATTAGCTATCTCGGCCGGAATATTGCGTCGTATCTGAGCAACGGTAATCTCGCCGAATAACTCACTCCGCACTAGCATGCCGGTCCCACTATAACCGGCTCGCTCAGCACTATTTAAGATCAGCTGATAACCCGCTAGATGAAAATCAACCTGCTCGGGCTTTAGCTTAACCTCCTGCAGGCAAAGTACGTCCGGTCGCTCATCATCTAGAAAGCTAGCCAGCTCTCCTTTCTTAACGACCGCCCTAAGCCCGTTCACATTCCAAGACGCTAACTTCATCCGGCTTACCTCTTCCTCCGCTGCGCCAGCTCTCGCTTGATATCTCGCTCCTGCACTGCCCGACGCTTGTCATAACGCTTTTTACCTTTACCGGCAGCCAACTCCAGCTTGACATACCGCCCATGCGTCAGAAGTTTCAATGGCACAATAGTCAGACCTTCGCTCTTGCGGTTGACCAGCCGCTCAATCTCTCGCCGCTTTGCCAAGATACGTCGAGCCCTGGTATCGATCATAGTGCGAGACTGACCACTGCCTTTGGGAGTATTGTTATTGAGAGTAAATGAAGCATTGATCAAAAAGAGCTCGTCTCTACCCGTCTGAATATTACGCTTAGGCACGACATACGCTCCCCTGAGGCTAACATGGCCCAATCTAGCCGCTTTAGTCTCCATACCGGTCAGAGATAGCCCTACGGTCAATCGATCGCTTAGCTGATAGTCATAAGTCGCCCGACGATTAACGACCGCCCGCATGCTAGCTGAACTAGCCTTTTTATGTCCTCGCCTCGCCACTGATTTCATCGCTACTCCAGTATAACAGTTATGCTACAATATCTCCAGATGAAAAAAGTAACTGTCAACCTGATTTCTGAGAGTGTCTTTACCGTTCAGGGGCACGGTGTCCACACAGCCTTTATTGAGATGGAAAACCTGCTCGCCAAACAGCCGAGCATCAACCTACTGGTCAACCAGCGACATGCCCGAGGAGTCGATATTACTCATTTTCACACCTTTGGCTTCTTTGCTTTGCGCCGTCTACTCTCTCGTCATGTCGGCAAGAAGGTTATCAGCGCCCACGTCGTACCAGACAGCCTGGTTGGCTCAATCGCCGGTGCTAAAGTTTGGATACGACTATTCAAGCATTATCTGCGCTGGTTTTATAATCAAGCCGATCTAGTCATAGCAGTTTCACCATATACCAAAGAAGAGTTGATCAAGCTAGGCATCAAGAGCCGGATCGCCGTCCTACCCAACTCCATTGATACTACTCAGTATCATAATAGCCCCGGCATCAAAGAGCGCTGTCGCCGAGAGCTAGGGCTTGACCCGAAGCGAGCTATCGTCGTAGGTAACGAGCAGGTCCAGCCTCGCAAACGCTTTGATAGTTTTATCCGAGCTGCCAACCAGCTGCCCGAGGTTCAGTTCATCTGGATAGGTGGCATCCCCTTCAAGGCGGCCGGGGCAGATTTCGCCGAGCTCAGCCGAGCCATGCGACGTTCGCCGGCTAATGTCTTAGTCACCGACGTGGTGCCCCACCAACAAGCTCGTCTCTACATGCAAGCCAGCGACCTGATGTTCATGCCTTCTGAGCAAGAGACGTTTGGCCTGGCGCTAATCGAAGGGGCAGCCTGTGGCATGCCGGTTATCGTCCGAGACATTCACGACTACGACGCCACTTTTGGCGACTTAGTGATTCGTAGTAATGAGGACCATTTCGCTACAACGATTAAGCATTATCTGACCAACAAGCAACTCTACGCCGATGGCGTCAAGCGCTCGCACCGGATTGCCAGCCGATACGACACGACCAAGATTGAGCGTCAGCTGCTTGATCTCTACCGTTCGCTACTGAATGATAACTCTGAAGCTGCTGGGGTATAATAAAGGTCATGCGCATCGGACTATTTACCGATTCATACCGCCCCGCCCAAAATGGCGTAGTGGTAGTGGTCGACGTAACTAGACGAGAGTTAGAGAAAATGGGACACGAGGTATATGTCTTCGCCCCCTCAGCCAATCTGCTTAATCAAGTTGCCGAAGTCGACCAAGCCGACGACCACCTGATTCACTTCCCAACTATCCGAGGGGCAGGCTTTAAGGAGGGGCAATTATCAGTCTTCTTCCCCGCTAAGCTGCTAGATAAAGTCCGCAAGCTCAAGATTGATGTGCTACATTTCTTCACCGCCGGACAGATGGCACTCTTCTGCTGCTATGCCGCTCGCAAGACTAACGCCGTCTTGATTGGTCAACATTGCACCGATACCTACGAATACTCCGATAGTTACCGCCTGCTCAAGATCGGCTATGCCGCCATGGGGGCGTTGATGCCTCTAGCCGTGCAAATGACTACCGAACAAAAGCTGGGGCTAGCCACCCTATACACCTTTGCCGGACACGACCATGATGAAGGCTGGGGGCGGCGACTGGTAGCCGGTACGCTGGCTCTGTGGTACCAGGCATGCGACGCCACCATCGCCGTCAGCCGGAAATCAGCCGACCAGCTGACTGATATCGCTAAGCGCTATCATACCAAGATGAATCTAGTCACCATCCCGACCGGCGTCAATCCACCGCCCCCGGTGACTACCGGGCAGATCAAACGATTTCGCCAAGCCAACGGCATCAGCCCGGACGACGAGGTAATCATTTATTACGGTCGTCTGGGGCAAGAGAAGAATCTAAAGCTGCTCATCCCAATAATTGAGCAAGTAGTTAAAGAACGCCCTCAGGCTCGGTTGGTTTTTGCCGGTGACTGGGAATATCGAGCGACATTAGAGAAGCTGGCTCTGGCTAGCCCGGCTCGAGACCGTATCACTTTTACCGGACGATACCGGCGAGACGAGATTGGCATCCTAAACGCCATCAGCAAGATATACGCCTTTCCATCGCTGACCGACACTCAAGGGCTAGTAGTAAGCGAAGCAGCCTACGGTGGCTTGCCGATCGTCCTATGTGACCCGCTAGCCCCGGCTTGTTTTGAGACAAACGGCAACGGACTGGTGGCTGCCGATGATCCGGCGGACTTTGCCGACAAGGTTATCCGGCTACTATCCGACTCTAAGCTCTATCACCGGTTTAGCCAACGTTCCATTGAGCTGGCCGGCGAACTAACTGAGACCAACCAAACCAAGAAGCTGGTCAAGGTCTACCGCCAGGCACTACGCCGTGAACGGCACCATGCCGATTAGTACCCCGGCGTCAACATGCCCGGGGACATCGGAATAAAAAGTGACCGGCTAGCTACTTGATGTAGCCAAACTGACGCAAATATTCATCGATCTTACCCCGATCGAACCCTAGCACCAGCTGACCGGAGATATCTATCACCGGAACGCCGCGGAAATTGCCGCCGATCTTAGCCATCAGTTCATCATGAGCTGACTGGTCATCCTCAATGTTCTTGTCAACTGTCGGCACATCCATGCTCGCTAAATACTGCACCGCCATCTTGCAGTAAGCGCACCAACTAGTGCTATAGATGATTACCGGAGCTTTTTCTTTACTCATACCCCTCCTAGATTACTAAAGTTATTTTACCATAAGCTGATTACAATACCAGTAGCCTTAAGCGTCATGTCGCCTCAGCCGACGCTGGTCTTCTCTAGGCTTGTCGTTTTTACTGTATAGCTCTATGAAACTAACCTCAGCCTTATCTACAGCCACCGCAAATACCAGACGCAGCTTACCTCGATACGAGTCCGCATCGGTATCAAGGCGCATCTTGACCACCTCCACTGCACCGGTCTTAGTCAGAATAGTCGCTTTCTTGCCGGCCAGAAACAGCTTCTTGAACTCCGCTTGCTCTGCATCGGAGTGTCCGTAGAGTGCTTCAATCAGATGCTTTGCCCGCTCCAAGTCTCCTTCTAGACTCCGAACTCGCTTCTTCAGCGCTTTAACATCCTTTTTAAACTCAGGTACTCGACTATAGTTCATCATTTGGTTCGGTCACTGCTGTAGCATCGGTTCGATAAAATGTATCACGATAATCAATTGGCTTATGTGGTGAAGCGACAATCCAAGGGGTATCCCGGTGTGATAACTCGCTTAACTCGGTAGCCGTCTTATCACTGAGTCGATCTAACTCGCTATCAATATGCTTGATCTCCTGGGCATTCAGCCGGTCCAGCTTAGCTGCAGCTACTGCCAGATATTTCTTCTGCTTGTTATTAAAATACTCAGTAGTGACGACCTCCAATTCACCCGCTTGTTCCATATTTTGAACTAGCGCCCTGAAATCTCTGGTCTTAGGAGTAGGTCCAAAATGATTGTGGTAATATTCCAAGCCCGTCACGCTCTGACCATACTTCTCATAATAATCAAAGTCGATAAAATAGAGCAGCTTATAGAGCACTGTTTCGCCCACATTAGGCTTACCGCCAACTTTATTTAGGATATAGAGGAGTACTTGACGGAGCTTCTCGGGCTGATAGCTTGGTGCGATCTCTCGTGGGATAAGATCAGTACGCTCCTCCGACACGACAGAGGGAAGTTCCACCTCGTTCATATCCTCCATGATTATATTGCCGTCAGCCAAGTCTTGGAGGCTGATCTCGTAATATTGACTGAGCTTTCTCAGCTCATCTAGCCGAGCCTCTCGGGTGCCATTTTCCAGCTTGATATAGGTAGCACGAGCGACGCCAATAGCATCAGCCACTTCCTGCTGAGACAACTTGGCTCGTCTACGTAGCATCTTAATTGCTTGGGTAAAGGTCATAGCGCCTCCTTTCCTAAGGACAATACTACATTAGTATACAAATATAGTCAATATTTGTGTCTAGATATAGAACTTACTCCGAGCTCCGACCTGACTACTGCGCTTGTCGCTTGGTTAAGTGCCAACCACCACAATACGGACAATGGTAGACCTTAAGCTGCAGATTGTTATTGGTAAAGATTAGCTCTTGCTGCTCTGCCACCAGCTTAGCCTCTCGCTCTGAATCATAACGCACTTTGCCACAAGAGCGCCGAGGTGGCAATGGAATAAAGGGTTTTATTTTGCGCTTCGCCATGATTATCACCCTTGAAGATAATGACCAATGTACTTGGCTGCCACTGCCCCATCGCCAGCCGCACTAACGATTTGTCGAGTCTCGCCGGAGCGGACATCGCCGCATGCCCAAACATTAGGCTCGTCAGTCATCAAATCGTCGCCGGTCACGATACGACCCGCTTCATCTAGTTTAATCTTAGTGCCGGCAATGAATCTATTACTAGGCTCGGAGCCAGCAAAGACAAACACTCCTGCACAGCTTAGCTGTCGCTCCTCCCGGCCATCGGACGCCTTAATGCCGGTTAATTTATCGCCGTCACCCACCATCTCAAGGGGACGCCACCCCTCTAAGAGAGTTACTTTACCCGCCTGAATTAGCTTAGCCAGCTCCTCTTTTAACACCTGATCTGCCTTTAAGTGACTACGTACTAGCATGGTGATATGCTTAACCTGCTTGGACAAGAAGATCACCTCTTGAACTGCTGTATTAGCACCGCCGACCACGACGATATCTTTATCACGATAGAAAGCCCCATCGCAAGTGGCGCAATAGTGTACCCCATGCGACAAATATTCCGCCTCGCCCGGGATGCCTAGGTGACGATAGCCAGCCCCACTAGCAATCAACACCGCTCGCGCCGCCACCTCACCAGCGTCAGTCTGGATGGCTACCGGCTGACCCGGTCTAATGCTGTTTACCTTGGCAAATTTAATCTCTGCACCAAAGCGCCTCGCTTGCGACTCTAGTGAGCTAGCCAACTCCATGCCAGTCACACCTTCAGCAAAGCCGGGGTAATTATCAATTCGGTCAATGGTCGCCACCTGCCCACCAATCAACTGCCCCTCCAGAACAACTGTCCTGTATCCGGCGCGACTAAGATATATCGCCGCCGTTAGCCCGCTCGGACCGGCCCCAATGATAGCTACGTCGTATATCTCCTTCATATAGCCATTATATCAAGCAGCAGGAGATCTAGTTAAGATCAGCGCCACATAGGGTGGCAACTCGATCGGCATGCCAGCGTTAACGGTCTCCAGCTTAAGCTCGGCAAAATCCGCCGAGTAGCCCTTCCATGACGAGTTAAAGCGTACCGACCAATCACCATAGGGCAATGGTAACCGGTAGTCTCGCCACTTCTCGCCACTAAAATTAGCCACCACGACGACCGGATGATCATCATCGCTACCTCGCTGGTACATCAGCACCCGACAACTGTCATCTTGCAACAGCACCCTGATATCGCCGCTCTGAAGACCGCCGGTGTCACTATAGCGATTAGTCCTCAGGGCAATCAGGTGGCGATGCGCCTCGACAATGCCTTGAAACTTGCCCGCATTGTCCCAGTCAAGTGCCTGCCAATCATTAAAATCACCCGCCTGTAAGAACTCCGACCCGGCTAATATCATCGGTATCCCCGGTGTGGTCATAGCGATGGCGGCACTCAGAATGGCAATTCTCCTAGCACTAACGCTATGAGTGTCGGTTACCGCCGTCGCCACTAATCGCTCATTGCCATTAGCCGCCGTATCATGACTATCAGCAAAAACGACCCGCTGACGCCAATCGCCATTAAAGCCTTGCCCTTGCACATTGATCAGATTAGTCAAGCCTGGCGTCTCATTACCGATATGCAAAGCGCCACGGATCACATGCGGCAGACCAAGATCCCACTGACTGTCAAAGCCCGCCCCGCCATACTCAGTGGCATTAGTCACCTGTCCATTGCCCGAACAATCCTCGGCGATCATCAGGCAGTCAGGCTTGATCTTGTGCGCCCTGGTAGTCATATCAGACATGAGACGCCAAGCGTCAGGTAGGTCGTGAGTCGGGTCATTATTCTGACCGATCATATTACGCATGTAGATAGTGCTATCGATCCGAAAACCGTCAACATGATAGTCATTAAGCCACATGGCGATATTGTCAAGGATGAAATCCCGCACTTCCACCCGTCCATAGTCGGGTCGCCCGCCCCATGGCGTCTCACTACGCTCGTCGTTATAGAAATAGATCCCGCCTCGATCCGCTTCGCTCCAGCCGTCGAACCGCCATAGGGCAGACTTGGGTCCGAAATGGTTGTAAACCATGTCTAGAATAACCGCCAAGCCCCGCCGGTGCGCCTCCTTGACCAAGGTCTTCAGCCCGTAGCTACCACCATAGGCATTCTCCACCGAGTAAAGTGCACTCGGTGCATAGCCCCAGCCATGACTGGTCGCCATAGAAGTGATGGGCATCAGCTCTAGCGTGGTCACACCCAATTCCTTTAGATAGTCCAGCTTACTTATGGCTGTAGTAAAAGTGCCGGTGGTCGATGGATCCGGCCTAGCAAACGTGCCGATGTGAATCTCATATAGCACCTGTTGACCTAAAGGTAGCATGGCGAACTTGTCGTAGCCCTCCCAATCAAACTTGCCATTGGTCACCAATCCCAGCCCATCGTCGCTGTCGGTCAGAGCTTTCGCCCTGGGGTCGTTGCGATAATAAACTACGCCATCATAGCCCTCAAGCTGGTACTTGTAGCTATGCCCGGCTCGCACCCCGTCAACTCGTACTGACCAGACACCCGTCTGATCGTCCTTGACCATCGGGATAGCTTGCCACTTTGAGAACTCACCCATCACCGCCACTTGCCGGGCAAAGGGCGCCCACACCCGGAAGATAGCACTCTTGTCAAATAATTCCACCCCCAGCTTACTCATTAGCTCTATTTTAGCACAAGCAATTATGTTAACCGTTGGCATTGGCACCCCGCAGATCGCTCATACATATAGCCCAACGTGTTATAATTAGAATGTTCTAATATTCATAAGCTGCGGAAAAGTAGTGCTTGTGGTAATACAGGTGGCTTTCACTTCCTAGAAAGAGCATCCGCTCCAGCAAAGTGAAAGCTTTTCTGTAGAAAATGAGTATTAGAACACCCATGGCGGGTGCTCTAATAGGTTTAGGAGCACTTCATTACGATATTAATTAGAGGGAGGTGTCCATTATTGTAGTTATCTGTATATAATATCTTCTCTAATAAAAATAACAGACCGGTAAAACAACTTTCTCATAATAATAGATGACACAGTAATCACAAGAAGAAAGGATATTACTTTTTACTATGAGCCACATGAAAAACCGCACAACATACAAGGTACTGACTTGGTGCAGCTGGTTTTTTCCAATCAATCGTTTCTATATTGGAGATACCAAAGGCGTAGTCCTACGTAGCTGTACTTTTAATTTAGTAACAATTGGATGGTTTAAAGACTTATTTTATATGGATAAAACTTTTGACGAGGCGATGGCTAAGCGTGGCTACGTCAACACCGTAGCTCGCAACAAGGAAGAGAGTTAGGCGTCTTCGCAGGGCTCATCAACAGTCTACATTAGCTACATCCCCACACTAAAACTAAAATCCACCATGCTATTCCATGGTGGATTTATAATTCCATTTGGCTGGGGATGAGGGATTCGAACCCCCGATCACGGGACCAGAACCCGTTGCCTTACCACTTGGCCAATCCCCATCGCACTAGCTATTATAATGGTCGTTTAGTTAGTGTCAAGCTGGAACTACTCCCTACTCCTCATACTTCAGCTGGGCGTCTTGCTTGGTAATGCTGACCGGCGGATAAAAGGAGTCATTAAAGGTTGGCCAGTTGCGATAAGCACCGTGCTTCTTGCTGGTCGTGATCGCCATATCAGTGTAGGCCGCCGAATCGCAAGTCTGGATGATCAAACAGACATCGGCCAGCGCCTTAGCGTCGTTCTCGGTAACGTTATCCACGCCCGAGTTGGTCAGTAGGTTACGGCAGAACGATAGCAACTCAGTCCGAGCATCCAGATCGCCCTTGATAAAACCACGAGTAGTCAAGTGTTGCCCTTCGCCGATAATTCCGGTGATCAGCTGACGCATGTTTTCTTTGATATCGACCTTCCGCATAAACTGATCCGCCTCACGAACGTTATAGATGTGTTGATTGCGCTTATCGCCCCTCCTGGCTGACTCAGGCTTACCCAGATCGTGCGTCAGTAAGGCAAGCCGGATAATCGGCAACAGATCCGCCGGCAACTTATCGGCGTAATTATTGTCAAAGTTACGCAGTACCGTCTCGGTATGCTCTTCCAGAGTAAATTTCTCCCAGTTACCGGCATCAGCCTCGTATATCCTCCGGTAGCCCGGGACTTCCATAGCTTTATCCACCAGCTGCTCGGGAGTGGCGTAGAGGTTATTAGATAAGTAGTCAACAAACGAACCCCCGGTCTTCGCCTCAGCCTCCAGACCGTCAGCCAGACGAATAGCAATATCGCCAAACTCTCGTGCGGCAGTTTGACGCCTGTGAGATACCTCCGCCTCGGTATCAACTTTGGCCAGATCAAACAGAAAGACCGGCTCAATATCCTTCAGTATGGTCGCCGACCGAACCCTCTCCCTCACTCCGACGACATGGGCATTCCTCAACCAGCTCGCCACATAGGTCTGATTGATCGGATAAGTATCCCGGTAGGTGTCTTGCTTCTTTAGGTAGCCATTGACAATTTGCACCGGGTCAACGGTCATCAACTTCTGAGTGAACATCGCCCCGGTAATGTGCCGCACCGTCATATAGTCAATCCCCAGCCTCTCGGTAATTTCCGGTAGGTCAGACAGTTTAGGCAGACGACCGCCGACACCCAGGAAGTCTTGTGGGTGAAAACGAGTCAAGATATCTCGATGCTCAAAGTCAAGTGGAGCGCCGACCATAAAGGGGACTCTCAGCTTAGTGAGAGCCTGCTTGATCTGTTCTTTTTCCTCGGCAGAACGACTGTCCTGACTGAAACTACCGTCAATGATGTTGGCATCAGCGTCTTCCGAGATGATCCGATGAACTTCGGGCTGACCGCCCTCCAGACGACTCCGCTCGTCAGCAAAACTCTGAGCATTCTCAGCGGTATCTGTCGCCAGAGCTGAGACTTTATTAACATTATCATGGCTGGTGGTGTCACCATCATTACGAAAACCCGGCGAGACCTTCCAGTCATCTCCATTAGCATTGCTACGACCGTGATATAGCTCAAGCGAGCTAAGCGGCGTAAATAGCCCGACCTCCTCCAGATATTTGATCGCCTGATATTTTCCCCGGTCGTCAATACTACGACTACGCTCTTGACGAGAGACAAGCTGAGGCTCGTCTACCGAATCGTGGGGCGCCGCAGATAACGCTACTTGATTATGTCTCATTTTTATCTCCTAAATACCTAACAGTATGATTGTAACACACCGGCCAGCTAAATCGCTCATTACTTACCTAGCAATCGACGAAACCAGCGGACCATTGATACAAACAGCTCTCGCCCCGAGGAGCCGGCCAGTAGCTTAAACGTTCTGACGACTACCCTTCTCGTCTCCGGATCACTCGTTCGGACATCGTGGAGTACCCGGTGCCAATGCTTAGCTAAATACCGACGCAGATCATCAGTGGTGCGACAGTTCGCCCGGATGAGCATCCGATATAGCGCATCGGCAAAAGCCTTCCTTTGCTCCAGAGTTAATTCACCAAGCCAGCACCGAATGGTTCGATTGACATATCGAGACGAGCGACTGACGTGACCGACCGTTGCCAGCCTAGTTCCGTCAACCCGCCACGACAATGAGTCGTGCTGATTGATCAGTCGAGCATCACTCTGTACCACCCGGATATCACCCGCCCGCTCATCCAGCAGCAACCCGACCAACGCTCCCTCGGGCACAGTACTATGAATTCGACCTTTTAGATTGCGCCACTGCGCCGGGCTAAATGTCTCCGCCAAGAAGCCCGGTCCATCATGATTGTAGACCGCTACGATACGATCTCTAGTGGCCCGGTCAGCCATCAATCCGGCATAGACAGCCAAGTTACCTCCCTTGCTGTGACCGCCTAGCATTAACCAATTCTGTGATAATCCGGCTATCATCTGCAAGTAGTGGAGTGCCTCTCGTTGGGCTGGCAAATGGCGCCGAAAGGTCATATTTAGATCTTCCTTCCAGCCCGCTAGGCTGTCATCAGTCCCTTGAAAGGCTAAATAATCAAGATAGCCCCGATCGGTATTGATCGAGAAGGTAACTGCCCCGAACTGCTCCTCCAGCGTGCTGTCAACCTGATGACGATAGTGATGCAATAAGACCTCGCCGAAGCGGCTGCTCCTAGCGCAGACTCTCAGCAGCTCCGCTCCCCGAACTCGATTCCACATCAGCCTGCCCAGTCGTTCAGTCTCGACCAGCCGGTCAAGCTCAGACAGGGTGCAATTAAAGTTGCTGATCTTACCAAAAGGTGAGACCGCCAGATCTGCATAGCAGAGCGTCGACAAGATCAGGCTATCCACCTCGTTAAATGGCAGTCGCCAGAAATTACAGTCACCGTACTGCTCGACATACTGTATGACACTCCGGGTCGCCCGTCGTCGCTTCATACCCAGATTATAACAAGTGCTATAATGATTATAACCAATCACACCTCGGTCACTGTGCGGTTTCATAAAATTATCCTGAGATGGTATGAGCTGATGACGGATGCTCTAAGCCTTTGGATACCTCAAGCTAGCCGTCTTAGTTTTCTTAGGAGTTTTATGAATCCAATCGTATCAATCAATCAGCCGGTCAATGTCATCGTTTCTTTTAGTCGCTCAGCTCGCACCACCGGAGTTATGCCCGTCAAGATGCGTCATCATGGCGTCGATATCAGCCTGACTAAGCTGGGCTTATGCTACCCCGTCCGACACGGCACCAGACTATGCTACATCTTTGACGTCAGCGACGGCACCAATGACTACTCCCTGGAGTTTGATACGACGACCCTGCGCTGGACTCTTCTGTCATTGATCGATGGAGCGAGTCTATGAGCCCTCAGATCAACCCCGCCCTACCACAGATCATGTGGCTGGATCTCAATAGTGCCTTTGCCACCACCGAGCAACAAGCTTATCCCGGCCTGCGCCACCGACCGGTCGGGGTCACCAATCGGACTAGCCCTAACTGCTGCATTATTACTGCCAGCTACGAGGCTAAAGCACAGGGTGTTCATACCGGCATGAGACGCATCGAGGCTCTGCGTCAGTGTCCCGGACTGATCCTAGTCGAGTCTCACCCCGCTAAATACAGCGCCGTTTACCGACGTCTATTCCGGATCATGCACAGTTATTCGCCCGACTGCGACATGAAGTCGATCGACGAAGGGTATATCGACCTGAGATCGACTGGCTACGATACGCCGGCCAAACTGATCCGGCTCGGGCAAGAGCTAAAAGATCGGGTCAAGCGAGAAATCGGTGAGTACTTGACTATCAATGTTGGGCTAGGCAGTAATCGCTTCCTGGCCAAGCTGGCCGCCGGTCTACATAAGCCCGACGGACTAGATATGATTACCGCCGACAATCTAGTCCAAGTATATAGCCAGCTCCAGCTAGAAGACCTGACCGGCATCGCCGAGCGCCTAGGGCGTCGCTTGCGCCGAGCCGGTATCAACACGCCGGTGCAATTCCTGGGAGCAAACGAAGCTCTACACCGGCAGGTTTTTCATGGTATCACCGGCACTTACTGGTATCAGCGACTGAGAGGATATGAAGTCGACGATCAGCCAACCAAGCTAAGTATGATCGGACGACAGTGGGTAGTTGACCATGGTAGCAACGACGAAGATTACCTGAGCTCTTGTCTACATTGTCTAGCCGAAAATGTCGGACTAAAGCTCCGCTACCGCCAGATCAAAGCTCGTGGCATTTGCGTCTGGTTGCGCTTGCAGGCAGGCGGGCGTTATCAGCGCAAGGTTCTATCATCCAGTCCTTTTGACTCCGACCAAGCTATCTGGCAACTAGCCGAGCCACTATTCCGAGCTCGTCCCGCCGGTCGCATTTGCCAGCTTGGGATATATGTTTATCATTTTCAGTCGACTAACCAAGACCAACTTAGCCTACTCAGTCAGACCACTCGCTCCACTAGTCTGGTTAAGGCAATCGACCAAATCAATCAGACCTACGGACTAGCTACGATTCACTCAGCCCACTCCAGCCTCGGCGTCAAGCACGTCCGCCGGAAAGTACCTTTCGGTAGCACGAAATACTTTGATCTGCTTATTGACTAAATAATCTATAGGCTTTACCATTTTGTATAAGGAAATGGTAGAAAAGAGATGCTAGCTAAGTTACGAAAAATCGCCAAGAGTCTGTGGCTATTAGTAGCCACCAGTGGGTTGGTCAGCATAGTAGTTGGTCTAGTGGCGATGATCAGGCCTCAGCTCGTCTTGTCGGTCTTTATTTATCTCTTCGGCGTCTTAGTTCTACTGATATCGGCTATCATATTAGGCAAGTCTCTACTCAGTGTTAAGAAAGACAATCTATGGTGGACGTCGATGATCTTTGCCGTCTGTGGCATCAGCATTGGCACTATGGTACTGGCTAATCCGATCGTCGCCCAAGCTTTCATCGCAGCCATCCTAGCTATCTATATCTTCATCCAGTCATTGCTGGGCTTAATCGCCACCTCCTACTCTGAGGACAATGAATCCAAGCCGCTCGTCACCACCATCGGTATCATCGGCGTCATTCTCGGTTTCTTGGTGCTATTCCAGCCCCGACTAGCCACCACGGGGATGATGTGGATCGTCGGCATCTACATCTTTGCCTATGGTCTAGTAGCGGAGTATTATGCCATCCGAACTTACCGCAAGACCAAAACGCTCCGTCAGGCTATCCGTAAGGCGGAACGAGGAGCTAATCAATCCACCAAGACTAAGCATGACCCCGATGATATCGCCGAGGCAGAGGTAGTCCGGACTAAGGCTAAATCAGCCGATCAAACACAGAAAGACTAGCATGCACTTGGTACATCTGCTAATACTGCCGCCCATCATCATGGGAATCATCCAGGGGGCGACGGAGTTCATCCCCGTCTCCTCCTCAGGACACCTGATCATAGCCAGCCATCTACTGAGGCTACATCACGGCGGTCATCTATTTATCCAAGCGCTTGATTTCGGCACAACCCTAGCTCTGATCATTTATTTCCGGCGCCAGCTAAAAGAGCTAGCTCGACAAGTGTTTATCGAGCACGACTATCGTCTGCTCCGCAATATCGCCATCACCTGTCTGCCCGTCGGGATAATTGGCTTCGCTGCATCAAGGTTTGTCGAGCACTCAGCCTTCTTTGCCAGCAGCCTGGTCATCGCCGTGTCGTTAATCATCTTCGGTATTATCATGGTCGTGCTAGAGAGACTACCTCGATTATCAGATGTCGCCAATGGACGGGAACTATCGCCGAGTCGAGCCCTCGTCATCGGGATGGCTCAGTGCCTGGCTCTGGTGCCGGGAGTGTCTCGCTCCGGCTCTACCATCATCGCCTCTCGCCTCTGTGGACTCAAGCCCAAGCAGGCGACCGAGTATTCTTTCCTCGCCAGCATCCCCATCATGCTGGCCCTACTAGCTAAGTTAGTCGTCAAGAACACCGGTTTCATCGTTCATCATTGGCAGCCACTCTTACTCGGTAATATCTTCGCTTTCATCGTCGGTATCGTCGCCGTCAGGCTTTTTTTAACCTATCTAGAGAAGCACGACCTCAGAGCTTTTGGCGCTTACCGGATCAGCATAGCTATCATCATTATCTATCTACTATCAACGGGGGCACTACCGCACTAAATGAGGTATAATGAAGATATATGCATAGCAGAGTAAGCGTTGGTGGGGTTCGACTCTGGCAAAAGAGGTTGATCTTTTCGATCATCCTGTGTCTACCGGCAACCGGTTTCTTGGCCCTGGACTGGCTAATACCTAATTCAGCTATTAACCGCACCCTTCAGCCATGGGCGCCTCTGGCGACCTGCCTGATGTCCACCCTAGCGATTATCTATCTGGGGCTGGTCTTCTGGCGCAGTACCGTCCGGGGTCTAAAGCATCAGCTATTTAATGTAGATAGCCTCATTACCATCGGCACTTCGGTTGCCTACGCTTATAGCTGTATTAGCTTCGTCCTACTTGCTCTCCAGAATAACTCGCTCGTCGTCCCCGCTAGTCGACGGGTGCCACTTTACTTCAGTACGGTCACCTTTCTGTTCGTCTTCGTCGTTCTTGGTAAATGGCTGGAGATGCGGGCGATTAGCCGAGCGCAACAATCAGTCAAGCAGTTGATCCGGCTCAAGCCCAGCCTAGCTCACGTCGTCAGCGGTGGTAACGTCATCAATATACCCGTCGATCGAATCGAGGTCGGCGATAGAGTGATCATTAATCCTCACGAACGCATCCCTATCGATGGTTACGTCGTTGATGGCGTTTCTTCGGTTAATGAAGCGATTATTACTGGCGAGAGCGCACCCGTCAGCAAGCAGCTAGACAGTCGGGTGATCGGTGGTACCACCAATGGCTCAGGTGAGCTGGTCGTCGTAGCTGACCACTTATATGAAGAGACACTGCTAGCCCAGATCATCCAGCTAATCCGGAGTACTCGTTCTGATCGAACGATCAACGAAGACATCGCTGATCGTATGTCCAATGTCTTCGTCCCGCTAGTCATTCTCTTTGCCCTGATCTGTTTCGCAGTCAGATATTTCTTCCTTGGCTCCGACTTATCGTCAGCCATGACTATGTTCATCTCCATTATCATGGTGGCTTGCCCCTACGCTTTTGGTCTGGCTAGCCCCAGTGTAACCACCGCTAGCGTCGACCTGGGCACTCGGAATGGCATCTTGATCAAAGGCAGTAGGAGCTTAGAGTCGCTAAGCCAGGTTGACACCATCGTCTTTGATAAAACCGGCACTCTGACCAAAGGTCAGCTAGCCGTGACCGATGTTGTCACGATCTCTGCCACCGCCAAGGAAACCATGTCTATCGCCAGCAGCCTAGCCAAGCACAGTCTCCACCCCCTAGCTCAGGCTATCTACCAGCGATCCAGCAAGCGCCAGATTGAGACTAGAGCAGTCAAACGACTGGAGGTGGAGACTAACCGGGGTATCAGCGGGTTAATCGGAGGCAAGAAATACTACCTGGGCAGCGAAGAGTACGCTCGCAAGCTACATAAGTCCGGCCTGCCTGACACTTCAAAGCTGCGTCGAATGGGCAAGGTGATTTGCTACGTCTTCACCAGGCAGCAAATCTTGGGCGTGATCGGCATCTCCGACCAGCCGAAAGAGGGGGCTGTCGGACTGATCAAACAGCTCCATCAGCTGGGCATCAAGACCTATCTGCTCTCCGGCGATAGCGAGACAGCCACCAAGGCAATCGCTCGCCGACTCGGAATCAAGCAGATCATTGCTAACACTAAGCCAGACGACAAGGCTAAAGAAGTGATCAGCTTGCGCCAGAAAGGTCACGTCGTAGCCATGGTCGGTGACGGCATCAATGATGCGCCGGCCTTGGCTAGTGCCAGCGTCGGTGTCGCCATCGGCACCGGTACCGAGGCGGCCATTGAGACGGGAGATATCGTCATCGTCAATGGCAGCCCTCAGCTAATCTATAGCGCCCTCCGGTTAGCCAAGCTGACCACTCACAAGATCAGACAAAACATCTTTTTCTCACTCTTCTACAATGTTGTCAGCTTGCCGATTGCCGCTGGCACACTAGCCGGTATCGGGGTCGAACTAAGCCCCGAGCTAGCCAGTTTGATCATGGCGATGTCGATCACCACCATTACCGTCAATTCCCTAACTCTGCGTATTTCCGACCTTAACGACGAGCGTGACCTGACCAGCAGCGTCGCCCCGATCATTCTCTTCATGCTCTTCACCGTCATTTACGTTATTTTCCTGATGGCGGGTACCAGATAACTAGAAGGGGTGCAACCGGGAGGTTGCCAGGGCGTATATCGCTCTTAAGCGTCTAATCGACTCGGGTAATCACTGCCTCATATGGAGCAAGCGGCTTGGCTAGATCACCTCGCCCAATATAGCTACTACAGACTAGCTCTCCCCTAGCTATCTCAGTCGCCGGGGTGGCATATCTAGAAGATAAATTGCTGGTAACCTGCAGTTTGTAGCCATCAAGTAGCCGTCGATAGCAAAGGATGTTGCCACGGTCGCCGATGAACTTGATGGCGCCGTCTTGCAAGATCAAACTACTCTTGCGCAGAGCGATCAGCTGACGATAATAGCTCAGCACCGAAGCCGGATCGTTGTCTTGTGCTTCGACATTAACTACCTGGAAAATCCGGTCAAGCGTCAGCTGCGGTGCCACTTCGCTAAAGCCGGCATACTCGTCATCACTCCAATACATCGGAGCGCTGGCATTTAGCTCTGCCCGACCGAACCGTTGCCTCGGGCTAGGTGTACCGATCTCTTGTCCCTGATAGACGCAAGGTACACCCGGCATGGTTAGCATGATTGTCGCCAGCATCTTGGCGACCTCCTCTCGATACCGGTCACTAGCACAGAGCGTCACCGCACGGAGAGTTGTCTCACCCTCCAGCTCAATCATAGCCGCATCATGTCTAGCCCTAGCCACCAGGTCACGCTTGAGCTTCTTTAAGGTCAAACGACCGCTAGATCGATAGTCACTTAAAAGAGGGTCTTGGTATGGCACGAACCCTGCCACGCCTTTCTTGAGCCAATAGTCACAGACCTCTGCCTCAGCCAGACTAGCAGGGATAGATAAGACGACCTTTAGCCGTCGCTCCCGAGCTCGGCTAATCAGGTCGATCAATTGCAGCATCGTGCCGAGACGAGTACTGAGTGACATCAAGTTATCATTCTTTACCTGATCTCCTTGGTGAGTCAGCTCATATAGCGACAGGACGATAACATCCACTCCCAGCTCGGCAATATAGTCAAGCCTACTAGTGAGACCGGCTAGGTCGCCCAGGCCATCGTCATCTGAGTCTTGGTAGCTCCTGATTAGCACTCGGTAAGCCACAGAGTGCTCAAGTAGTCTAGCGTTCCGATCGCCATCGATATATTCGTTATACTTTGCCCGCCCCTGCATAGCAACATTATACCATTAGCGTAAGCATTTCATTGTAATATATACAAACCTCTTGCGCTCAGCCGGTTATACGTGCTAGTATATACGTAAGCAAAAGTTCAAACAAAAACTTAACAAACGTTATGCTTTCGAGCGAATTTTTGCTTTTGTCTCCACCACACACCTCTTGGGTCGGCCACTGCCGACCCTTTTTGTTTATCTGAGCGACTATACCGATTACCGTTTGAAATTGTTCGTTATTATTGTCGTTACGAATCAGCCGAGAGATCGATCTGATGCTCCCGACGCCACTTCCCAATCAGGGCATGATTACCTGAGAGAAGCACTTCCGGCACTCGTTTCCCCTCATACTCCTCTGGCCTAGTATACTGAGGGTACTCCAGCGCATCTAACTGCGAATAGCTTTCGATCGCCGTCGCTTCGTCGCCACCACCGAGTACGCCCGGTAGTAAACGAACGATCGAGTCGATCACGATCATGGCCGGTAGCTCGCCACCAGTCAGCACATAACGACCCACCGAGATTTTCTCATCCACCAGCCCTTCAACCCTGGCGTCGAAGCCTTCATAGCGCCCACAGACGATGATGTAATCATCGTCATTCTTCGCATGTAGTTGCGCCCGCTTTTGATCCCAGACTGTCTTAGCCGGTGTCATCAATAACACCTTTGCCCGAGGCAAGATCTGTCTAGCCCGCTCTATCGCCTTGGTCAGCGGCTCGATCATCAGCAACATGCCCGCCCCGCCACCGAAGGGCTTATCATCAACCTGACGCCGAGGCCCCAGCCCATAGTCACGCAGATTGATCAGCTGAAACTCCGCCTTCTGGTCTTTCTGCGCCTTCCACATCATAGACGAACCCAGCACCGGCTCGAACATCTCAGGGAATAGCGTTATCACGACAAACCTTTTCATCATGGCTGATTATAGCATGCGCCGGATAGTTCACACTGAAAAACCGCCCTAATGAATAGGACGGCTTTACAGCACAAATAAATCTCACATTTTAGTTCGCGCACATTTCGAACTAGGGATATTATATATCAAGATCATCGAGATCCGCAAGGTTCTGGCGAAGCTTATCGGCACGACTAAGTGTCTTTTCCACATCTTCAGTGGCTTTATTTTCCACAGTATCGACAGTCTCGTCATTTTCTGTTGTAGATGCCGCCTCGCCAGCTTCGCCCTGATTGTCTGTATCAACAATCTTGAGATTATAGCGAGCATCATTCTTCGCCCCAAGTGCTCGCAAGATATTGCGCAGGCTCTGAGCCGTCGCTCCCCGACGACCAATTACTCTGCCCAGGTCATCAGGTGCGACACTCAGCTCGAGAAGAACGCCTCGGTCATCTTCAGTTCGCTTGACAGACACCTGGTCCGGATGATCTACCAGCTTACCAACCACAAACTCAACAAATTGCTGTTCTATCATATCCGCCTCCTATTTAGCTAGGCTAATTCTAACAAAAACCCCGCTGCCATGCAATGAGCGGGGTTTATCCTACCTCTACCAACCTACGCTTACTCGGCAGGTTGATCCTGCTCGGCTGCCTCGACTGGCTCTGACGGCTCAGCTGTATCGCTATCACCATCACTAGCTACAGTCTCCTCGGCCGGCGCTTCGGCTGACTTCTCTCTAGGCTGATTGCGACGTAGCTTCTCGGGGTTGCGAATATTTCGCTGTTTACCTCTGACTGTCTTGACCCATTTCGGCATCGTTATCCCTTCGCCGGTCAAGATGCGCACCACTCGATCGGTCGGCTGGGCACCATGGCTAAGGTAATTCTTGATAGCCTCTTTGTCTAGTTGAACCTGCTTGGTGTGTGGATTATATGAACCAACATAAGCCACTACCTTACCACTCGACGGATGGCGCAAGACATCTTGCACGATCACCCGGTAAGTAGCGTAGTGGGTTTTACCTTGACGTTGTAAACGGATTGCGAGCATTTATCTCCTTAACTTAACTGATTACTCTATGACGGATTAGCCATATTCTACTAGAAGTCGCCCCTGTCTTCAATAGCCCGGCAGGATTTACAGCCTACTTACTCATCTCACGTAGGATGAATACATGACTACAGCAAGCCGCTCGGGCTACTTGGTTGCCTTCCAACGTTCTAGCTGGTCAAATGGGTCAGCCTTAGGATCGCTCGGATCGACTACGGGGTCTGCATCAGTCTCGTCGGAATCCTCCTCTGGCTCCGGCGCTGATAATTCCTCCTTTGAAGTATCAAGGTCGGCCTTAGTCTCGTCAGTAGCAGCTTGATCGTCATCTTTTTCAGCTTCGGTCTCGTCTTTATCCTCGCTAGTATCATCGGAGTCGAGATCCGGCTCACCATCATCCACCTCAGGCTCAGACTCATTCTTATCCTCATCCGCCTGCTCTTGCTTAGCCCGCTGCTCATCATCCGACTCGTCACCTGCGCCCACGTTAGCACCATAGCCAACTCGATTAATCCGAGCCAGCTCTGCCATCAGAGCGACGTCCTCACCGGTTGGTAGCTTAGCTCCTTCCGCCTTTAGCTCTTTGATCATAGCCGTTACTTCCTTGTCCCGACCGGCCTTATCCAAGCTAACGATCGGGTTATCTGATGTGGTTGGTTTATTGCCACTCTCCACCATCGCTCCCTCGACTACGACAGCTTGTAGCGACTTCCTGATGTCCACCTTTTCCATGTCAGTCCTCACGCCATCTTGATCGGCTGATTTGACTGTCTCATCGGCCACGAAGACTAGGGCATCGTCCGTCGCTGCTGTCAGCTCCGCTCCGCTAGCACTGGTGGTATGCTCGACGAACTGCTCAGTTTCTTTGATATCCCGCATCGCCTCCGTCACCATCACCCGACCTTTTTCGCTAGACTGCTCTACTTTGGGCTTTGACTTCAGTAGCTCGGGCGACTGTGGGAGGGCGTTTGTCTCATCACTATCTTGCATCTTTTAATCTTCTCCTGTTTGATTAATTACTACTGGGGTGAATTATACCACACTAGTGGATGATGCCACTAAGTAGCATCCATCAAAATAATACCTGGTACGCACAAAAGGACTTGAACCTTCACGAGCATAAGCTCACTAGCACCTGAAGCTAGCGCGTCTACCAATTCCGCCATGTGCGCAAATGCGGGTGTCTCCATCCCGCTCTATAAGGTGCGACCTTTCGGCATTACGCACTTGATTATATCACACTAGCCACGCAGATTATACTGGGCTAGCCGACCCAATGAGTAAGACTTGCGTAGCACCGACAAGACTTCTTTCCGAGTTATACCATCGTCCCGCACACCCGGATTCAAGATACCATAAGGATCGAATGCTTTTTTGACCTGATGATGCAGGTCAGCAACCGCCTTACTCTCCTGATCCTTCGCCCACAGCGACAGCAATCGTCCTGTCCCGGCACAACCAGCCAATGAGCCCTCGTAGTTACTAGCGATCTTACTCAGCTTGTCCATCACGCGTACGATCACTTGCCTCTGACCCAGATTCGCCAAATTAACCAGTGGATAAACAGATATCAGCCCCGATCCGAAGTTGCACCACATACCGGCCTGCAGATGGTTGCTATCCAGAGCACCTCGCACTTCTCGCATAACATCAGCCAGGTCATTAACCGGGATAGACAGCTCGGTCACTAGCGGGATGGCCGTCGTGCCACCATCGCTGTAATTCGTAATCGCCGAGACACAGTTGTAAACAGCCATCATCTTGTCTACGTCGTCCGGCTCAATAGCGATATTGGCGTCGACCACCCCCGCTTGCTCCATTATCTTAGCGATCTTACGTAGTTTGCGGCTGCTATGCTTGTCATCAAACTCGATGAACATCAGTGAGGCGGGCAGCCCCTTAGTGATACTGCTCCATGACTGATAGCCGGTAATCTCGTGCACTAACGACAAGGTGTCGCCATCTACCACCTCAACCATCGCTGGCTCCAGCTCGAGGATCAGGTTGGCTAAGTCGGTCGTATTAACATCATCGCCTAGCGCCGCCACCACCAAGGTGTCGTCCATCGGCGTGTCAATCAGGCGCAAAATCGCCTGTGTCACTATCCCCAGTGTCCCCTGTGAGCCCACTAGGAGTGGTGTCAGATCGAAGCTGCCGTCTTTACCTCGCACCTGGTCTAGAGCATAGCCACCATCAAGCACTCGACGATCGGCAATCTCTTGCACTACCTCCGGATTGTCTTCTATCAGGCTATCCACCGAACGGTAGATATCTCCCTCTAGTGTCTGTAGCCCTTTCTTCTCGCTCAGCTCACGCCTAGTCAGCCGCCCGGTCTGAATGATCTCACCATTAGCCAGGACAACCTCCAGCTTGTCCACCCAGTCTCGCATCGAACCGTACTTGGCGAACTGCCGCCCTGGGGCGTTAGTAGCAATCATCCCGCCGATAGTCGACACTCGACTGTAGCCACTGGACACCGGTAGGGTCAGCCCCTGAGTAGCAACGGCTTGATTAAGTGCGTCTAGCTCCAGCCCCGGCTTGACTCGAATCATCCGGTATTTGAGGTCGAACTCCATAATCTGCGACATGTGAGCCGGGAAAGATATCGCTACCCCCCGACCGATCGCCGCCCCTGTCACATCCGTACCGTTACCCCGTGGCGTAATCGGCAGCACCTGACCCCGCTCAGCAAGACGCCAGGCAAAACGAGCGACCTTGCGCACATCATCAGCTATCCTCGGATACGCCACCAAATTAGGCATCAGCGACAAGATACTCCCATCAGTCGCAAATTGCTTCCTTACATTATCCGTCGCCACCACATCACCAGTAATGTGTTCATTCAGATAATCAGTAATCTTGCTCATGCTAAGAGTATAGCACACAAATCATCGCTCTATTTCGAAACCGGCTCGGAGTAGGTATGACAAAAAATAATATCTTTGGTGCGGATGAAAGGACTTGAACCTTCACGCCGTGAGGCACATGCTCCTAAGGCATGCGTGTCTACCAATTCCACCACATCCGCATATGGCTTACCATGGAAACCTAGCTAGATTATAGCACATCATGCGACATACGCATGTGCTTGTACTAACTCACTACATTCTGGACTTTCGAGTCCCGTCAACTGTATTGCAACAGAGGCTTAGCCGGTGTTCATGAAACCTGTATCAGTCAATAACATTTATTCGTGCGTCGACCAATACGCTGACCGGCACAAGACGGGGAGCTAATTTGTACAGCTAAGCCTAAAAGGTGTAATATCTACATATCTATGCACAAAATATCCACACGGCCGTATCTCTACATAGTACTACTCATATTATGGAGTACTCTAATCGGATTTACGATGCCGGCATTTATCCAGTCATACGTCCTGGGTAACATACAAAGTTCATGGTCGAAGCCAATTTTGTTGCCTCTGATTGTTCTAAACACTTTCTTTATCGGTTATTTTTGGCTTAATGGATTAAAAGATATTGTATACACCGCTACCTACTACTTGAAGCAGAAAGCACTCCTTCTTCCTCAAGGGAAAGACTCTCCCCGAAAGAGAGACCGTGTCATCCTGCTATACTGCACATTTAACGATTTCTCCCCGGAAAGTCTACGGAGATGCATGGAGCAAGATTATCCAAACTGCCAGACTGTTATTCTCGATGATTCCGACGACGAAAACTATATAAAGAGAGTTGATGATTTCGCTAAGTATGCCGGTGCAACTGTTATCCGACGAAACGATCGCATAGGGTTTAAAGCCGGTAATATCAATCATTATCTAATGGAGAAAACCGATTACGATTATTTTGTCTTACTGGATAGCGATGAGATTATTCCACCGGATTTTGTCACGAAATGCTTAACGTACTTCAGGCGATATCGTAATCTCGGCATCTTACAAGCTAGCCACATCGCCACAAGGAATCGAAACGCCTTTATGAGAACACTATCTAGAGGCGTAGATTCGCATTGGCCAGTATACCAATCTGTCAAGTATCGCTACGGCTTTTTATCCCTGCTTGGTCACGGCGCAATGGTTAGTCGCAAATGCTACCAAGCCACAAACGGATTTCCTCATGTCGTCGCAGAGGACTTATGTTTTAGCCTAGAGTGCAGAATGCATGGATACTATACTGCATTCGCCAAGGACATCGTATGCCAAGAGGAATATCCTGTAGACTACCTTGCATTTAAGAAGAGGCATTCAAAATGGACTCAAGGCAATATGGAGTTTATCAAGAAATATAGCCGACGGATTATGAGCTCAAATCTAAAATGGTACGAGAAACTTGACATTGTACTATTCACTTACAGCCTTCCTTTGACAGCAGTCTTTGCTCTTTATGTAGTAATCAATCTAATATTCTTCCCACTATTATCGTACAGCCTCCCTTATCCATCCTGGCTACTCATACCTACGATTGTATTTTTAATGGCACCAATGATGAACGATATCATTTACTATTCCACCCGTCTCAATCCAGTCAAACTACTATTCTATATTGTTACCAGCTTTCTACTGTATGGATCTATGTTTTACGTTAGTCTGGAGTCATCAGTAAAGTCGTTGCTGGGCAAGAAGGCATACTTTCTGGTAACACCAAAGAATAGTAAGAAGATAAGTCTGTTGGAAGCAGTAATCGGTAATTATAAAGAGATCCTATTCGCCATCATCCTTATAGCTATATCTATGGCAATGATGGGAAATCCACTTCCGGTTATTCTCATCGCTGTACCAAGTATGCTATCTCCTATCTTGACTCTATATAGCAACTACGGACGAAATACCAAAAGACTGCGTCGTCATCGCCATCATCATCACCATAGCTACATCCGATAATTTGAATGCGATCTCATTCAATTAGTACCTATGTGTCGCCGTACCCACCTACAACGTCCAGCTCCTACACTACACTTATAATATCTAAAAACATAAAACTGTTGATAGAATAGGCATGAAGCATATAGACAGAAGATGCTCAGGTCATCATTGATAGCCGAGCCGGATCATAAGACTAGCTCAGCTATTTTTCCTACACTACGCCCATACATGAGTGGTAGTAGGGTAGGTCACAGCAGCATCGTTGCTATATAACAGTAGCCTAAGTATATACTCTTTGAATAGCAACCGTGTGTATACTATACACCGAGTGGCTATAACTATTGCCATAGCTATGCACTCGGTGTATACTCGCATTATGAACGCACAATATGTTCTACTTAGCTTCCTCGCCGATGAGTCAAACTACGGCTACGAGCTAAAGAAAAAATATGATAGCTACTTTGGCAAAGATAAGCCCATATTACCTGGGCAAATCTATTCGTCACTAGCTAGATTAAAAAGAGATAATAAGATAAAGGAGGTATCTGACGCTAGTAATTCCGGTTCTAGCGGACCCGACCGAATTCGCTACGAGATAACTGACCTGGGCAAAGAGCAGCTCAAGAGGTGGCTAGCCTCACCGGAAGAGCCGGCGCCCCAGCTTCAGGCGACTATGTATGTCAAGACGGTTCTCGCTATATTAATGGACGGTGACGCCGCTCCATACCTGGACAACCAACGTCGTGCTCACATTCAGAAGATGCGATCGCTGACCGACGAACGGCGCAATAGCAACCTGTCTGACATGCTTCTGATAGATCATGCTCTCTACCACCTGGAGGCAGACTTGCGCTGGATTGAGCTAACTATCTCACGTCTAACAAAATTAAAGGAGGAACTATCACATGGACGATCCGATCATTAGTGCCAAGAATATCAAGAAGTCGTTTGGGCAGACGCACGCCCTGCGTGGCATCAGCCTAGATATTCAGCCCGGCGAGATACTCGCTATCATGGGCCCGAGCGGCTCAGGCAAATCAACTTTACTACATAGCCTAGCCGCCATCACCAAGATAGATAGTGGCGAAGTCTATTTCGACGGCAAGCGTATCGACAAGCTGAGTGACGACAAGAGAAGCAAACTACGTCGCACTAACTTTGGCTTCATCTTTCAGTTTGGTCAGCTCGTACCGGAGCTAACCTCACTCGACAACATCGCCCTGCCACTGCTGCTTAACGGTGTCAAACGCAGAGAGGCTTATGAGCAGGCTCAGAAATGGCTCAACCGAGTCGAGCTGGGTAGCAAAAGCAATAATATGCTCGGCGAACTCTCGGGTGGACAGATGCAACGCATCGCCGTAGCTAGGGCTATGGTGATTAGCCCCAAGGTACTCTTCGCCGATGAGCCAACCGGCTCGCTTGACTCACTCAATTCAGAGAAGGTCATGGAGCTATTCATCAGTACCGCTCGCTCACACGGCACCACGGTAGTGATGGTCACTCACGAGCCGACTATTGCCGCCTATGCTGATAGAGAAGTGACCGTCCGTGATGGACAAATCTCCGGCGCCCTGCCGGGTGACGCTCGCTCCACCGGCCACATTCAGATCGGAGACAGGAAATGAGTATCAGCTGGACCTTACTCAAGAAATCAGGGCGACAGTCCTTTGCCCGACTCGGACTAACCGCCGTCGCCATCGCCATCGGCGTGATGCTGATCAGCTATTTCACCGCAGGAGTCAATGGACTCCTCGGTCTTGGTCACCGCACCAACCATCTATCAAGGCTAGTGGGAGTGAAACAAGAGCCGATACCCGGCGTCAAACCGGCCAGAATTAACCGCCCCTACCGAGGTAATATCACCGACTGGCACGGTAGATCAATCGAACAGCTCAAGATATACAGTACCGCCGAGACATTCAAGTTCCCCGAGCTTAAGGTGATGCAACCGGGAGAATACTACCTATCTCCAGCCCTTAAAAAGGTCATCGATGAACACCCGACTGACGATATCTTGGCTCGTTTTGGGCGATTTAATAAATATCTCGGCACCGTACCTGAGAAATACCTGACCACGCCCGACTCCCTATTGATAATTAGCGGAGTCGATGCCAAAGAAGTCAAAGAGCACGAGGAGCACTATGGCAAGATATATCGCAGTGGATTTGATGACGATGGCACATCCTACGACGCCGCCTCAATCGTCGTCCTCAGCGTCGGTGGAGCGATCTTACTCTTCCCCATCATCGTCTTCGTCTCGGTAGCCACTCAACTAGGCGCTACTCAGCGAGAAAAGCGCTACGCCGCCCTGCGTCTGATCGGCGCTACTAAGCGACAAGTCAATCGTGTCCTGATCCTGGAGTCACTATTAGCTTCGGCTGTCGGTATTGCGATCGGATTCATCGGCTTCTGGTCGCTCCAAGCGCCGCTACTCAACTTCCGTATCGATGGCGAACGAATGTGGCCGAGCGACATGCAGCCAAGCGTCTTACAGCACCTTGTTATCATCGCTCTGACCTTGGGCTTGGCTGCTTTCATCAATTGGCGACGGATGCGCCGAGCTCAGATCTCACCCTTGGGCGTATCGCACACCCTGGAGAAGGTTAAGAAGCTACGTATCTGGCGAGTGATCATCCTGGCAATCGGTCTTGGCCTATTCGCCTGGCTATCAACCAAAGATGGCCGACAGTGGATCAGAAAGGATAGTTCCGGCGCAGCATCTTCGCTAGTCTTCGTCGGAGCTTTCTTAACGATCATGCTTGGCTTAGTCCTATCCGGTAGCTGGCTAACCAATAAGATCGCTCTGCTCTGCGTCCGCTTGTCAGACAACGCTTCCGTCTTGATCGCCGGTAAGCGTACAGCGGTACACTCCAGAGCTATCTTTCGTAGCGTCTGTGGTGTAGTCCTAGCCCTCTTCGCCGGAAGCTTTTACCTGACTTCCGTCAGCGGAATGGAGAGGCTGAGCTTCCAGACCATCAAGGACAATGGCTACTCTCAGCTGAGAGACAACACCGTGATAATCACTAGCGGAGCTCTGCCCGACCAATTCGCCGGGCGACTCGCCAAGCTACCTTACATATCATCTGTCGCCACCTTCTACTCACTTGAGGATGAGGCGGGTACCGATGCCGTTCGTTGCCGAGACCTGGCAAAGTATACCGACAAGACATGTCCGGCAGGCGCCAAGCCCGACCAATTCGCCTTGATCAACTTCATGAAGCCGGTGGTCAAGCAAGTACCCCTGGCAAAGAGTGTCGACACCACTAAGACTAAACAATACCTAGCCACCATTACTGCACAGGATCATATCGAGGAGTTGCGTACTTTCGTAGTGGTCAATACCGGTACCGACGGTGATGATACCAGCTACATCACTAGTGGGCACATATCCAAACAACCCCACATCAACCCGACCATTAAGTCGCTGGCCGGCCTCGCTTACGCCGGCATCGGTGTAACATTGTTCGTCGCCATTGCCAGCCTGATCGTCTCGACCATCGGCGGATTGATCGAGCGACGACGCTCGCTATACACCTTGCGCCTGAGTGGCATGAGGTTAGTCCAGCTGAAGCGTCTAATCATGATCGAATCGGTCACCCCGCTTCTGCTGACCTCAATCGTCTCCTGCATCATCGGCGTCTGGACGGGCTCAGTCTTCGTCGGGATATACTCGACCACACTTCACCCCACCTTGACCCCGACCTATTTCGGCATCGTTGGCGGAGGTTTGCTGGCCGCCATCATCGGCATCTATCTACTCCTGCCCATGGTGGATCAACTTACCCGAGCTGACGCCAACCAGACAGAGTAGGCGAATAGCACAGCCACGCTATGGGCTAGTGATTTAGCGTTAGCCCATGGTGATCATGTATAATAACCCTATGAAGATAACTAGCCCAGCCTTTGATAACGACACTAAGATACCAGTAGAATACTCTCACCTAAGAGGTAATACTCGCCCACCCTTGGCGATATCCGATGTCCCTCCCACAGCCAAGAGCCTGGTCATCATCTGTCACGACCCGGACGCACCACTTCTCGGTGGCTTTTACCACTGGACGGCTTGGAATATCCCGCCCGACACTACTCAGATAAATAGCGACACCTTACCGGATCAAGTAGTCGAAGGCGTCACCAGTTGGGGCGAGCCCGGCTGGAATGGACCGCAGCCACCATTCGGCATTCATCGTTACCAATTTCATCTCTACGCCCTGACCGACTGGCTGGATTTATCCGCCGATACAACACCGCAGCGGCTAAAGAAAGCGATCAAAGATATCACTCTTGACCATGCCGTCCTGACCGGGCTATTCTCGGCAGCAGACAAGAAAGGCTAACGGTACCGTCATGGCTCCGCTTTACTACGCCTAACTACCACCTAGCTACATCAGTTTTCTAGCTTCGTGATGACAGATTCCAGGCTACTTACTGGAGCCAGATACGGAGCGCCAATCTCGTTAAAGTGCTGACGAGCAGATGCGATCTTACCTTGCTCACTGTCACTTAGATGATTATCTCGCAGATCATCCGAGCCCTTAGTCTCAGCTACGAAGTAGACCACCTTGTCGCCACCAAAAGCAACCGCCCAGTCCGGATTGTATTGACCGACCGGCGTGTCAATCTTAAACCAGCTCGGCAGCTTGACATAGAACTTCACGTCAGCATTCTCCTCGAGCGACTTCATAAAGTTGTACTCAATCTCTGAGTCAACCGTCACATAGTCATAGATTGTTTTGTCCACATCAGCCACAGCCACCGCTCCACTCTTCATGATAGTGTCATACAGGTATGTCTCCAGCTCGTAATTCTCAAATAGCATCATATCGTAGGATTGTCCCGTCTTATGGTATTTGACGCCGTCTACCGCCAGCCGTCGCTTAGCTCGGTTGATCGTTCGGCTAGTCTCGTCGATAACTTGCTGCGGATTGACCATCAATTGGTCGAACATCTGCGCCCGATCAAGTATGTCAAATATCACCCGGCGAGTCATCTGCGTCCGGCGCTGAATTGCCGATAGTAGATTTGGCACTCTTGGCTTCACCTGACGCACCGCATAGGTACTAAACCCAACCTCACGCACCATAAAGCCATCGTTGCCATCCATGGCGTCGATACGAGTCTTAGCCTCGGCAATATGCGGTCGGCTAATGGCGACTTGTGCCAGTTCATTTGCCGCCTCTGCGACCAGATTGTTCGGATCAATTGCCACTCGATAAGTTGTTTTGTGCTTAATCTTATCCCACAGCTCCTTGAAAGTAGGATCAAGCGCCCGTGATTTCTGAAATCTGACTACCCGACGATTATTGCGATTCTTGATCCGTCCACTGAAGTGGATACCAGTCTCTTCCTCAATCTCCGTTTGGAGTTTCCGACTAAACTCTGCATAACTCTCGTTAGCTACTACCGTTAGTATGTTGACACTATCATCATATACTCGTTGCCCATCAATATTGACCGGCAGGCGCAGCCCTCGTCCGATCTCTTGGCGCTTTTTCATCTGACTCGACGTCTCATTAAGCGTACAAATCTGAAATACGTTAGGGTTATCCCAGCCTTCACGCAGTGCTGAGTGGCTAAAGATAAACCGCAGCGGCTCACCGACGTCCAGCAGCCTTTCCTTATCTTTCATGATTAGGTTATACGCCGTATCATCGTCCTTGGTGCGACCACCCTCGCCCTTAGTGTCACGAGAATCTTTCCACTGACCACTCTTGTCTGCTGCAAAGTAGCCATCATGTACCTCGCTCGCCGATAAATTGTCCATCACGCCGGCATATTTTGGTTTAGACGCCACCTTAGTGTAGGCCTCCTCAAACCACTTGGCGAATTTACCCTTCTTGGCACCGTTCGCCGTATATTCACGATAATTAGCTACTTTATCGATGAAAAATAGACTCAGCACTTTGACGCTACTCCCCAGCTGGCGCTGTTTATCAAAGTGATCGTCAATCGTCAGTTCAATCTGTCGCTTGATGATGTCATCGTGCAGGCTTTCATCACGCTGACCAACGTAAACTACTTTACCATTACCAAACTCGACACAATCATCGCCGTGATTGATCGACTCGACATAGTAGCCGGCGTAGACTGAACGCCCTGTCTTCGCCTCCAGGTCGTCACCCGGAAAAGCCTTGATGATCTTGCGCTGCAAGCCATACTCATCACTCGCATCCACCTCTATCTTGGCGAATGAGCGGGTCTTCGACTGCCGCTCCAACGACAATACATTGATATACGCATCATTATAATTATCCTCACTCTGAACACTATGCACCTCAATCTTCTTGACCAAGCCTTTATCATAGGCATCGACAGGAGTCAGCCGATATAGCAAATTATATAAGTGCTTGTGCGTGGCACTATAGCGCAACGTGCACAGCGGATTAAGGCTAGCAATAGCATTCCGCCGTATGTCAGTCTCCATATTCTGTGGTTCGTCGAGAATGACTACCGGGTAAGTGGCTTTGATAAAATCGAGCGGCCGCCCATAATCACTCTGCCGATTCATCACATTCTGTGCCTTGGCGAAGCTATCAATGGTAATCACCATGATCTGCAACGTATCATTCGTCGCAAACTCACGAGCCTGACCGGTCTTCTTACTGTCCCAGACGTAGTAGTCCATCTCCGGCTTGTTATAGAGATCGGCGAAGTGTTCCCTGGTAATCGCCAAATTCTTCAGCACACCCTCACGGATCGCCACGCTCGGCACCACGATGATAAACTTCTTCCAACCATAGTGCTGGTGTAGCTCATGAATCGTCCGTAAGTACACATAAGTTTTGCCCGTGCCAGTCTCCATCTCGATGGAGAAGTTCATACCATACTTCAGAGATTTTTCGCCGATTTCTAGCGGAAAAGTCATCGGAATACTAAAGCCACCTTCTTTAGTCTCGCTTTTCTCGATATCATTTTTCTCTTGAATTTTATGCGTGTTTTTAATTATCTGTGCCGCATCTAGCGTCAAGCTATTTCCCTTGGCGATTGTCGCCTCCAAGCTTAATTGTCTACCCCGATCCATATGATGATTTGCACTGTCACCGTCTTTTGGCTGGCCAGCAAATATAGCCACCGCCGCATTGATGGCGTCGAGTTGGTATTTTTGGTTGGGCTCAAATTTTAGTTTCATAAAGCTAATCAAACGCCCTCTCCGCTGCTTTTTTGAGAGCATTAAATATAAGTGGCATCTCTTCCTCAAACTGTTCCTGCGTAATCTCCTCTGCAACTTTTTTAGCTAATGTAACTTTTCCTCTATTCTTCCCTAGCTCTTTGACCTCTTCGCTACTTTTCTTCCATGGTGATGGATAATATTCTTCGAGGCTTGCCTGTGTGAGAACAAAGTAGTCTTCGTCTTTTTTGAGCTCATAGCTGTCTATAAATTTTTCGAAATCAGCCTCTCTACCTTCTGGCTTGTCGCACAAAATAACAACTCTGCCCCCATAAATTGACTTCGTTGGCATATACGCCTTGCTTACCATATTCATTGAACGACCCTGCTGAGTTTCATTACCTTCAGCAGATAGTATAAGAATCCCTTTATATTCTGGATAAAATCTATCAACTATCCTTGCCAGAAAAGTGCTTTCGCTTGCGCCTTCAACTATTAGAAAGTTTTTAGGCAAAAGAATATCAGCTGGAGAACCACCAAGCAATTCAAAAACCACGAATTGTTTTTCATGTTCTTTAATTTCATGTACACCAGTAACGCCGTTGTCTTTCTTCACTTCAAATATTTTTTCATCTTGATTGTCATCGGATATCAGAACAGAGGAGTGAGTATTTATAAAAACCTGTTCACCATTTGTAGATATTTCTTTTAATGCGTTCTTTAGCGCCCTCTGAGCTGTTGGGTGTAGGTGTAGTTCTGCCTCATCAATCAAAAAAATAAACTTTCTTGCAATCGCATGCTCTCGCCTATAATCAGCATAAGCCTGAATAATAGCTAACATCAAGGCCCTTTGCATACCGTCACCTTTTTCTTCGGCTGAAGTTACCACACCGTCGTCAACTTCAGTGGTAAAATTCTTTAGTAGATCCTCGAAAATCGGATTTTCAACATTAAAGTTCACCATTGTCCCGTCAGGGAACTGCTTTTGCAAATATCCCTGTACTGTACTACCAAGCGCATTTAGCTCTACCCTAACAGGAGAATCATTATCACCAAATAGTTTTGTAAATTGTTCTTTAAATGCTTGGTATTGGGCGTCTGTCTCAATTATTGCACCAAGCACCCCCGACAGCATCTCTGCTATCGGTGAACTCTTCTTATATCCATTGATGTCATGTACCGCTATTTGCGTACTCACATACTCCAGCTTGGGCAACAAGTCACCCCAAGTTTTGTCTGCCCCTATTGGGTCAGACCATTCTCCAGATGGTGTCAACAGGAAACGCTTTTTAGGATCGCCACCCTCACGCTTTATTGCAATCTCATCTTCGTTATTATTAAATATTTTTTGCAAAGCCTTTTTCTTTGTCTCATTAGACATACTAGCAATAGCGGCCTGTAAACCAGAAAAAGTAACTACTACAGACATCGATTTTAAATTAGTACCCCTGCGACAAATAGTATCTGGTTTATCTTTGGTGGAAAACCCAGAGAAAAACCAATTTAATGCCTCAAAATAGTTTGTTTTACCGTGATTATTCTGACCAACCTGCACATTGAACATACTTGGTTCAATAATTACCTCAGCAATAGAACGGAAGTTCTTGATTTCTATTCTAGTTATTTTCATTCTCTTTTGTCCTATTTCCTTTATAGTTATCCATAGGTTTTGTAGCTATTAACTGTTGATAGTCTGGTGACATAAAAACAACCATCTGTTCGCTCTTCTGACTTATTGTCTCTACGGTAAGTCGCCTTGTTAAGAAATTTTCGCGAGGATCTATATTCAGATCTATTAACTCTTGAGTGTCTATCACCTGGGTATTTTGTATGATACGTATTCCTGAATTAACAGCACCGTTACGTTCAAGAGTTTCATACACTAAACTTCCTGTGTTCGCAATACGTTGCTCCCATTGGAATCGATTTTTTGTTTGTGCTATAAGCAGAGAAAACGTGCCTATTATAAGAGTAAAAAATATAACATAAATAACTACTTGCGCCACTGCCCAAATGAAGTCGGTTCTCTGACTAATAGCAAAGAAGGTAAAGAATAAAAACGTTGAGACTATCAATACTATCGGTGTGACGTTTTTATTATTAATCTCTTTCCATGGCTGTGGATATCCCGCCCCCCTTTCCTTTTTTATGCCAATAGATATACTGAAATATCCGTTGATACTAATCAAATACCAACTCAAAAGTATACCGAAAACCACGCTAACTATAGAGGCTGGCAGACTAAGTCTATCGTTTATAAAAAATTTTGATAGTTGTGCATGTGCAAATAATGGTGCAATTGCGCTAAAACCAGATATTATCAACCCTAATACAGATAATATGGGCTGTAAAAAGTTGCTGTCATCTTTTCTTTCTGTCATCACACCACCTCCACCTCAACACCTTGCCGTTCGGCTTGCAGGAGTAGGTTTACTTTTAGATTTATGTCGTCGCCGAAAGCTCGGTCGAGGATGATGACACATGACGGGCTGGTGGCAAGAATAGTTGTGAATTGTTCCTCTGTCATGGAGTGTGCCAGACACATAGCCAGCTTTTCGGACGGGATAAAGCAGAAATTATCATGCTGCTCGATCTTCGCCAATGGCGATATGCCACGCTTGAGCAGGAGCTCGGTCAGCAGATCATCGTCAGTCGCACCCTCCTCCAGCGGGTCGAGGTTGGCGAGCGCCTGCTGGCGAATCTCCCCTGGATCAGAGACCGACTCATTCCACTGCTTGAAGTTGCTATCGTCCACCCGATACGCCCGGAAGCCGAGGTCGAGCGGGACATTGCGAGACGCTAGCTTGTCCGCCCGGTCAGCACGGATTTTGGCACCCGCCCGGCGGATGCGCTCACGAGCAATGTCTGCGATAGTGCGGTAGCCAGCTTTATACGCCTCCGACTTCTCATCAGTCAGCTCAGGCAGCTGCACACAAATCCAGCGACGGTTGCCGCCATCTTCGGCGTTAAGTTCGGTAACAGCATGAGCGGTGGTACCAGAGCCAGAGAAGAAGTCGAGGACAATGTCGTCATTTGTTACACCACTAACATTCATCATTTTTCTAATTAAATTAGTCGGTTTTGGAAAATCAAACAATCCACGGCCAATCAAGCCCCCAAGGTCCTTACTTGCCTTGTCAGTCGTACCAGTATCTTGATGTCTCCACAAGTCTACGGGCACAACACCATCGTCCATCTCAGACAAAAACCTTTTCAATCTAGGGTATGTGTTTTCACCGTTTTTACCCCAATAAAGTCTATTTTGCTCAACATGTCTCGAATAATTGTCTTTGCTGTATTTCCAAGCGTTAGTCGGATGAATAACTTCTTTCCCCGTAATTGGATTCCTGAGTACATATGAAAGATTAGGCCTCGCAGTTTTACTTGCGGGATTTACGTAAGAAACACTTGTCCAGACTCCACGAGGATCATTGTCAGGATTTGAGAATTCAGATCCATTATTTTCATCTCTAACATCTTTTAGCTTGGATACTTTGTTTGATCTCCTGTATAGTAAAATCCTCTCCGTTAGAGTAGTAAACATTTTTGCATTATTGCTCCGGGTAAACCTCTTCTCCCACACAATCTCTGTTACAAAATTCTCCTCCCCAAAAATCTCATTCATCATCAGACGGAGGTTGTGGACTTCGTTGTCGTCGATCGAGACGAAGATGACGCCGTCTTGACGGAGCAGGTTGCGTGCCAGAAAGAGGCGTGGATACATCATATTCAGCCAGTTGCTATGCTTATGCCCGCCGGTATTGGTGCGCAGCCCGTCATCCCGCACGACATTACCCTCATCATCGGTGACACCCACCTCCACCTCGTAGCTACGGCGTGTTTGCTTGAAGTCGTCATTGTAGATGAAATCATTGCCGGTGTTGTAAGGCGGGTCGATATAGATCATCTTGACCTTGCCATAATACGCCTTGTGCAAAATCTTCAGCGCCGCCAGGTTGTCACCCTCGATAAACATATTACCCGTCGTATCCCAATCGACGGAATTCGCCCGGTCCGGATGGAGCGTCTGGACAGTCTCCTCCTGGATGGCAGCGAAGACGTCACTCTTACCCTTCCAGCCGAGGCCATAGTGCTCGCCCAAATCAACCGTCTCGCCTAATGTCGCCTGAAGCTTCTGCCAATCGATCTTGCCTTCGGTGATTACCTCAGGGAAGAGTTGCTGGAGTCTGTCAATTTGTTGTTGATGTATATCGTCGTTATAGCCACTCATTATCGCTTTCTTCCGTCTTATTCATACCCTAGATTATAACAGTTTAGTGAGATTGTATGGCCGGCGAATTAGCCCATTTTATAGTCACTGCCGATCATCCAGGTGCCACCCCTGCGAAAGGCCGGTATGGTCTGACGAGCAGCTTTATTGGCGGCGACATTGCCGGCGATACCATTCTGCCTTGCCCATTCAGCCAGCTTGACGATCTTCGGCGACGACAATAGCGTTATGCGCTTATGCAGAGACTCCATCAGGAGCAAGGCAAATAGCTCAACGAACCTATCACATTGATTAGTTCTTATATATTCATCAAATAATGGGTAGTAGTCAGTATGCTTACTCTTATTCTGAATGATGATTGGTGGATAACCTGCTTGCGCCAGCTGGTGGTTGATAAAGACACGACCCATTCGCCCATTACCATCCAAGAAAGGATGGATTGTCTCAAACTCTGCGTGAAAATGAGCAATTTTATCCAGAAAATATGAATCATCGTCATAGTACGAAGTGACGAGCTCGGAGACGAGACCAGACACGAACGCCGGGTTCGCTCCTAGGTGCGTACCGACACGCACCCACTCATCACCGCACCTAAATCGCCCGGCAATATCGTCACGGATACCATTTATCAAGAGCGAATGTAAAGACAATATCAGACCCACTGACATACGTTCGTTTGGGTTCTTCATCATCTCGGTTGTCACTCGAGCGAGATTCTTCGCCTCATATATTTCTCGAATCTCATGATCCTTGATAATCTTGTCATGGATGATAATCGCCTCCGTATCCTGCAGGGTTAAGGTCGAATTCTCGATGGCGTTTGAGTTATAGACCATGTCTGGCAATTCACTCATGGCTATCTCATATAGAGCCCGCTCCCTGCCTTTCGCCAACCGGGTATATTGTCGATGGAGTAGCCCAACCTTATCTTTTGTGACCTGATTTATCATAGATTCATTATAACACACTCTACGTGAAAATGAGCATATATGTGCATCTTTTCACGATAAGCTAGCCGAGAGACCCATCCAGCATATTAGTCTGCGGTCTTATGTCACTCCATTAGCTGTTAGCCCATAATTTCGGTTACCCCATACCGCCGAGAAGGCTAACGAAGTGAATCAGGGCTCTTATCTGCGATTTCAAACACTTTGTTTCTTGATGCCGCACCACGCACCAGCTTGACCCGAGATGGCGCTACGCCATAATACTTCGCTACCAGCTTGACCGCCGCCAGATTGGCTCGCCCTTCAATGGCTGGCGCTTTAGTGTAGACGACCAGCGAGCCATCATCGCCCGCCACCACCTCTTCACGGTAGCGAGAATTGGGCTTAATCTTGGCGGATATTTTCATAATGTAACCAATGTGTTATTTAAGATTACGACTTTACCAGCCTTACCACATAACTCAAGAATGAATGATGGTATTGCATTAAAAATATGAAGCACTAAACGAACGAGTCTGACATTGCTCACAAATGTTATGGCATTACAAATGCTATCAACTTACATACTGTTAACGTAGATATACGATATGTATTGACAATTACTTTAGATAGATTAACTCCAAAACGTCTATTAATAAATCTTTACTTCCTGGCTCAAACTGATCCATATATTTAGCAAACGATCTTAGTCCAGACGGCTTGGTCTTTATCATCTCAAGCTCATGGGCTTGCTGTGCCTTGTTTAACTTTTTGAATGCATCAAGATAGCTATCTGCTTCGTACTTTACTATGATTCCAGCTAAATCATATCTTAGCGCATCCATATTATCACCAGCTAAGCAGGATTGAGCTGCACTAACCAGCGCATGGAAGGAAGGGTGCTCATCTGATTCAGAGGAAAGTTGCCTGAACCATTCTACAAATTTATTGTCAAATTTGTAGTTCATGCCAGCCTGACGCAAGACTTCGTTAAATAAGGCCAGGTCTTTTTGTTGAGCTTCAAGCTTTTGTTTTTCTCTGAGGGACTCCTGCCTGCCCCTTATTGATTCTCTAATTAAAGTCCGTACAATTATTCCAACCGGAACAAACATAAGTACTCCCTCCAATAAACATAAATAACACTAACGTCTGGGTCATTAATACATGCTACACTCGAATTCTTATGATGCGTAAATTACACTAGACCATCTTTTGAAATCTACATCATAGAGCTCATTATTTGAGTATATGCAGACTAATCGCTTGACACATACATTATAGCATAATCATAATGCGTGCAATGTACTAAACTCACTACATTCTGAACCGTAGCTCGTGGTATGCGCAGTACCCGGCAGATGGCGCTTACGACGAGTAAACTCTTTACCATCTTTAATGCAAGTTACGCTGTCTGATTCAGTCACACTAATATTGTCTCTTTCATAATTGTTATCTACTGTATGACAGCAAGAAGCTTCTAAAAAAGTTGTCTAAATTAGTGTAGCCGGTTCAACCTAGTGTCAACTTTTGGATTGGGGGGTAGGACCAGTAATACCAGAAAACACATCTACAACAACGTTCTTGGCAATTTCGTCGAATAACGACGAGGCACCACTAGCACCACCGAACAAAGCTTCTCTCATAACTTAGCCCCAAAGATATATAAACCTAGCAAAACCAAAAATGTCACAAGTCCCAGGCAAAATAAACAAAGTATCGTGAGGCTCAGTCTCTCTATTATGTTTACATATGGTACTCTACTCATCTTATTGGTAAAACATAATCTAAAGAAGCTCTTTGATAATTGTTTTTGAAGATCAGACAACGCCTTTATAGATAGATAAAGGTTTATTACAGAAAGCAAAATAACCACAATAAATATTGCCATAGAAGCAAAGGCTAATAAGGCAGAGATACGAAAGACTTGATGATTTAGCGTAGCAATCGCTGTCAAACAAGCCACCGACACGGCTAAAATTATCTGGTTGATCTGTGTGTTGGTCTGAATAATTGCATCAACAAGACGCCTATCGCCCTCACGATAAATCGCTATATATTCACGGCTCAGCCAACCAAGGATATCCTTGAGCAGGTGTCTCATCATTGCCCATTAGCCTTTCCCTGACCGGACTTTCCACCAATAAAGTCGTCAAACGATATTCGGCGTTGCTCAGTCGTAGTTAGACACTCCTTGTATAAGTAATTCTGAAACTTATCTATCTCAGCATCAGTTAGTTTCGGATCATAATTCTCCCTATCGCTAAGATGCCGAGCGATAGACTGCGCTAACGAAAGTTGAATCGCCCTAGCAACACTTATATTGTCCCAATCATTAAAGCTATCCGGTGTCACATACGGTAGCTTCTGTGCTTTATTCTTCTTCATACCACACTTCCTTAAATATAAGTTTCATACCACCAAGTTCACCCCTGACCTACTATGCTCCGATGCTCACTCTTAGTGACGACGATGTGGTCGATCAGCGTAATCCCCAGGAGCTTGCCGGCTTCCGTCAGCCTATCGGTGACGTCTCGGTCGGCTTGGCTGATCTCCAAGCTCCCGCTCGGATGATTATGCGCCACGACGATACCGGCGGCACGGTCGGTGATAGCATCAGCGAAGACTTCTCGTGGATGCACCAGACTGGCAGTCAGCGTACCGATGGTTACCACCCGCTGAGCGATCAAGCGGTTCGCCCCGTCGAGAGTTAGACAGACGAAGTGCTCTTGCTTCTTGTCACGAATATTCGCCAGCAAAGCCACTGCTTTTTCCGGCGAGTCAACCACCGGTCGGTCACTATCAACCAGGTATCGCTTAGCCAGCTCTAGACTGGCTAATATTACCGGGATCTTCGCTTCGCCCAGGCCGATTACACTGCGCAGGTCACTATACGTCAGTTCGCCGTCTTTCTCTCGCAACAATCTAAGCACCCGACGGGCGATCACGCCGACATCCGCCTGAGCGTTACCGCTGCCAATGATCGCCATCAGTAGCTCCAGGTCGCTTAATCGCTCAGCGCCATAGCGAGCCAGCTTCTCCCTGGGTCGGTCAGCTTTAAGCTTGTCCTTAATCTTCATGACGCTAGTATATAGCATCGTCAGTAAACTGTGCTATTATATATCGCAGTAAATTATTATGACTAAGAAGCAGCCGATCATCACCGTATCTCATTTCGTCAAGCGCTATGGTAAGAAACGAGCACTCAATGATATCTCTTTTGAGGTGTATCCAGGCGAGATCTTCGGTCTGCTCGGTCCGAATGGCGCCGGCAAGACCACCACTCTAGAGATGATCGAGACACTCCGTCAGATCGACGATGGCAAGGCGATGGTTGATGGTCTCGACGTCAGCAAAGAACCCATGAAAGTCAAGAGTATCATCGGTATCCAGCTCCAATCGACCGCCTTTTATAACAAGCTAAACTTAAGAGAGCAGCTCAAGATGTTTGGCAGCCTCTACGACACCGAGGTAGATACCGATACCTTACTGAGCAAAGTACAACTGACCGAAAAAGCAGATAGCTACGTAGAGGAGTTGTCGGGCGGCCAGAAACAACGTTTCGCCATCGCTTCTACTCTAGTCAATCACCCCAAAGTTCTCTTCCTTGACGAGCCAACCACCGGGCTTGACCCGCAAGCTAGACGAAATATGTGGGAGCTGATCCAGCAGATTCGAGACGAGGGCGTGACCGTCGTCCTAACCACTCACTACATGGAGGAAGCTGAGCTGCTGTGCGATCGCATAGCGATTATGGACGGCGGTAAGATCATAGCACTGGATAGTCCGCACAATCTGATCCAAGGGCTGCTGGATCGAGGTTTCGTCAAGGAGCAGATAGTCGAACAGGCTAGCCTGGAGGATGTTTTTATTGATTTAACCGGAAAGGCATTGAGGGACTAAACGATGAAGAAATACTGGGGCGGTGTTAAGGGTCAAGTAATTGCCCTGCTAAAGCGACTGTTCAGAGACAAGACGGCGCTATTTTTCACCTTCCTGTTTCCGCTGATCTTCCTCTTTATTTTCGGCTCAATCTTCGGCAACCAGACCTCCACCTTTAGCGTAGCTATCATCAACCATAGCCAAACTAAATTTGCCCGGCAATTCGTCGACAAGATCAAGAACACCAAAAAGGAGTCTATCTTGCGAGTCAAAGATGTTGCTGATATGACAGAGGCTAAGGAACGACTAAAACAGTCGGAGTTAGATGGTATCATTGAGCTGTCTAAAGATTTCGGCGAAATAAAAGGCGAAGGAGTAAACGCCAGACCAAGTGGTACATTAACTGCTCTCTACGCCAAGGGGTCTGAGCAAGCCGGTAATACTCTCAGCGCCTTGGTGTCTCAGATAGCCGATAATATCAACAAGGCTATGGGGCAAGCTGAGCCACCGATCACAGTCACCTCTAAAGCGCTAGGAGATGAAGCTCTAAAAACTTTTGACTACACCTTTACCGGACTACTTGCCTTTAGCTTGATGAGCATGGGTGTATTTGGTCTCGCTAACCAGATGCCTGCCGAAAAGCAGAGAGGTTCTTATCGACGATTACAAGCCGCCCCATTCACTGCCGGGCAGCTAATCATCGCTACGGCGATCAGCTATGTCTTTGTAACCATTCTGAGTGCCTCCCTAATGGTGGCAGTCGGCATGCTACTGTTTCACTTTAATATGCGGGGCGACTGGCTACTATTCAGCGGCTTCTTAGTCCTGAGTGCCAGCCTAATGACCGGTCTTGGGCTAATCGTCGGTACTTGGGCTAAGAATGAAAACCAGGCGTCGTTACTGTCAAACATCATATCTTTCCCGATGATGTTTCTCTCCGGAGCGTTCTTCCCGTCATTTCTAATGCCTGAATGGCTGAGCTCCATTAGCCGATTCGTCCCGATGACGCCCATCGTTGATGGTTTTCGTCTGATCATGACTGAACAAGCTGGCTTGGTCGGTATCTTGCCCCAGCTTGGCATGATAATCGGCTGGATAATTGTCGTTTATTTCCTCGCCATCAAGCTCTTTCATTGGGAATAGAATAGCTAGGTAGGGGTCTATCACTCGGTATCTCGCCGGTGGTGCCTCTTAGATTATCCTAAAAGGTTGCTCAGGCTCTTGCTCCGCTTCCTTGACGTCAGTTTTCAACCCTGGCTAAGTTGCCCTTTTCCGATCTTAATCAACACTAAGAATAGCCACGGGGTGTATGAGGCTACCAACAAATATCCAATACAACGACACTACGAACTGCCACACTAGAAACAATAAAAGACCGCTAGCGGTCGGATAATTTCCGGAAGACTGCTAGTGTCGCTTCTCCGTAACTTCGAAAATCATCCACCACAACAACTCCGATAGGTTGGTACGGCACACGCAGTCTTCCTGGATATGATAGTATCATAAGCCCACCCGGTTGCAAAGCCTCCACCAACCTCGACACCGTCTCCGGCTGTGGATAATTATAAGGTGGGTCAGCCAGTATGATATCGTACAAGTCCGACTGATCTCTAGTGTCCAACCATGTTTTGACCGAGGTACTCACCACGGTTACTTGCTCGCCCACACCTAGAAGCTCAATATTGCTCTTAAGCACCCTCAGTGCTACTCTATCCCGCTCAATGAAGGTCACCGAGCCGGCACCTCGACTCAGCGCTTCTAGCCCTAGCGCCCCTGTCCCGGCGAAAGCATCTAATACTTTAGCGCCGTCCATCGACCAGTGAGAAAGCAGCCTGGCAAACAGCGCCGAGCGCACTCGATCTCCCATGGGGTGGGTTGCTCGACCAACATCGGCACTAATCAGCCGACTGCCAAATCGACCGGCGATAATTCTCAGTTTAGTCATCACACTTCCCTTCTAATTTAACGTGGTTAATTTCTGATACTTATTAATCATCGACTTCAGCCCCTGATATCTGTCCAGATAAGATGGATCGGCGATCAAGCGCCCCATCACTTTTTCCGCCTCATCTGACGCCTGCTTGATCAATAGCGTATCCGCCAGATTGACGCCTCTGAGGTTGAGCGCACCGTGCTGAGCGGTGCCGTAGATCTCGCCGGCTCCTCGCATCGCCAGGTCAACCTCCGCCAAATGAAAGCCATCATTAGACCGCTCAATCTCTCTGAGTCGCTTAGTCGGCGTTTTACTGTCTGACTGCATCAGATAACAGTAAGCTTGCACTTCGCCTCGTCCGACTCGCCCTCTCAGCTGATGCAGCTGGGCCAGCCCGAATAGATCAGCATTTTCGATCACCATGACCGTGGCATTTGCAACATCTACCCCCACCTCAACCACGGTCGTCGACACCAGGATATCCAGCTGGTGTCGCTCAAACTGACGCATCACCGCCTCTTTACTCTCAGCCGGCATCTTACCGTGCAAGATGCCGACCCGGTATCCCCGGTAGCTGCCGACCACCTTTTTATAGAGCGACTCGGCACCGGTTTTTTCTGACTGCTCCGACTCGGCGATCAAAGGGGCAATATAATAGACCTGGTGGTTAGCCTCCAGCTCCTGCTTGATTGCTTCCACCATGGTGCCTCGTTGATTAGGCGAGACAATCTTTGTCTTGACCCGGCGTCGACCGTGTGGTAATTGGTCGAGAGTCGAGATATCAAGGTCACCAAAAACCGTTAGCTGGAGTGACCGGGGGATGGGCGTAGCTGTCATCGCCAGCAAGTGCGGTAGACACTGGTCGTTAGTCTTAGCTAGCAGATCCTGGCGCTGCTTGACGCCAAAGCGATGTTGTTCGTCGATCACTACGAAGCCTAGCCGGCGAAACTGCACCGCAGGCTGAAATAAAGCATGAGTCCCGATCACCAGCTGGATTTCGCCCTCGGCAATCCGATCCAGCAGCTCTCGCCTAGCCTTACCTTTGATCGCTCCCGTCAGCAGACCGATCTTGACATCGGTCGAACTCAAAAGTTTAGTCATAGTAGCGAAATGCTGTGCTGCTAGCACCTCAGTCGGCACCATCACCACTGACTGATAACCGTCTAGCGCTGCCTGATATGCCGCCATGGTCGCCACCACCGTCTTACCCGAGCCAACATCACCCTGCAACAGACGATTCATCGGTACATCTCGCTCAAAATCTTGCAAAATCTCCCACGCCGACCGACGTTGTGCTTCAGTCAGACTAAAAGGTAACCTAGCCACGAGCCGTCGAATCTCCGACTGCTTAAATGGCAATCTATACCCCTTGATCTGCTGATTAGCCCGTCGGTTCATCTTGGCGGCCAGCAAGAGAGAGAATAGCTCTTCGTAGGCCCAGCGTCGCCGGGCCAAAGCTAGCTTATCCCGATTAGTCGGGAAGTGCAGCTCTCTCACCGCCGTAGCTCGATCCATTAAGCCCGCCTCTTGGACAACATCGCCAGGCAAGGTTTCATTCAGCATAGTAATCAGAGGCTTGAGCTTAGTCATAATCTTCTTGATCATGGCCGGCTTGACCCCCTGCTTGGTTGAATAGACAGGCACGATCCGATCGCTGGTCACCGGCAGGTTGCGCACCGCCTCGCAGGCTGGCGTCAGTAGCTGATAACGACTCCGTTTCAGGGCAAATTCACCACTAAAGTAGAACTCACCGCCACTTCTCAGCTGACTGACCCGATAGGGCTGATTAAACCAGACTGCCTGAATCTTGTCACCATTATCATCGACAAGCACTGCGGTGGTTATCTTCATGTTACGCCTGGCAAAGCGAGTCTCCACCAACTCCGCCCGAGCTCTGATGGTCACCTTACCCGGTCTAATCTCAGCGATGCTCTCCGCCCCCGTGTAATCATCATAAGTACGAGGTAGAAAATTGATCAGGTCACCGGTCGTCTGAAAGCCAGCCTTAGCTAGTATCTCGCCGGTCCTGGGACCGACCCCCTGCACCTCTAGCAGTGAAGTATTAAGATTCATCTTTCTCGACTAGACGCTCATGAAGTATATTGACTATATCGGCTAGTAGTAGATTTACCAGCATCATGCCACATAGTGCCAGTAAGTAATGCAGTGTCGCCGTTATATTTAACACCGCCCAGGCCAGCACAATAGTCACCGACCAGATAGTCAGGATGATGAAGAGCGACGCCTTCTCCGGCTGACTATCCATCAGACTAGCCCCAAGGCTCAACATTAAGTTACCTAGCCGAGACAACCATCGGAGCAGAGTCCAGACCAGTAGCGCCGCCCCCACGACAATCAATACGCCTAACGCCACTATTACCCAGCTATAAAACTGGTTAATGATATTCATTCGTACTTCCATGGAGATATCAGGATGATAGCCGGCGTTCGCTAAAGGATTGCCGGCTTGATCTAGGAAGCGGTTTAGACTGCCCGCCTGACCAAACACTAAGGTCATCAACAGAAACAAACCAATCAGCCCGGCTACTGCCACTAGTGACTTAGCTAAAACCGCCAATATATCATAGGTTAGCCGAACCAAGTTATCTTTAGTAAACAACCTATCGACCGGCTTGGTCGACTTAGTTGACTTAACTAGCCGAGGTCGTTTCGTCGACTCAGACAGCTTAGTCGATTCGGTCGGCTCGGATGACTTTAACGGTTTAGATGTCTTAGACTGCTTCATGATTCATTAGCGCACCAGCACGAACCGGTTCTTACCTTTTCTGATTAAGCTGCATCGGTCAAGTGGCTGATCAGCCGCCAGCTTGACACCATTCACCGACACGCCACCGCCTTGGATTAGCCGTCTAGCCTCACCGTTGCTGCTCGCCACCCCACCGGCTAGTAGCGCCCGACCAACCGTCAGTTCGCTCGTTAGCTCTACCGTCTTGATCTCGGCACTAAGTAGATCAAGCTCGTCGCTATCCAGCTCGTTCACCGCTCGACCGCCAAACAGTACTTCCGTCACCCGCTGTACCTTAGCTAGAGCCGCCTCGCTATGGACAAGCTTGGTCACCTCTTCAGCCAAGCGACGCTGAGCCGGTCTAGCCTCGGGATGAGCTTGCTGCTGAGCCTCAAGCTCACTAATCTCTTCCCGACTCAAGAATGTATACACCTTAAGGTAATCAACCACACCTAGGTCGTCAACATTAAGCCAGAACTGATAAAACTGATAGACCGATGTCTTGGCCGAATCAAGCCAGACCGCCCCGCCCTCTGACTTGCCGAATTTTTTACCGGTTGACTTATTGATCACCAGAGGAATACCAAAGACATCAACTCTCGCCCCCTCCAGCTTATCAACCATTCGCATTCCACTAGTACAATTGCCGAATTGATCAACCCCGCACAGCTGTAAAGTAACACCATGCGTCCGATAAAGGTGAAGAAAGTCGTAGCCCTGGATCAGCGAGTAAGAAAACTCAGCGTAGTTAATCCCTTTACCGCCGACACCAATCCGCTTCCGGACAAAATCACGATCAAGCAATTGTGTCATCGAGAAATGCCAGCCGATATCTCGCAAGAAGTCGATGTAATTAATCTGCTGAAACCAGTCATAATTATCTACCGTCACGAGATCAGTATCACGCAAAATCCACTTAGCCTGCTGTTGTAGTAGCCCGACTCGGTGCTTGATCGTCGCCTCATCCAGCTTGGCTCTAGTCTCATCCTTGCCATCAGGGTCGCCACCGGCCCGACCGGTCGCCCCGCCGGCTAGAAAGATAGCCTTGTACCCCGCCCGAATGAAGCGTAGGCAAGTGACTAACCCGGCCAAGTTGCCAATAGTCATGCTATCAGCACTAGGATCGGCTCCAAAATAAAAGGCTCCCGGCTGGTCAAGGGCGCTTAGGTCATCAATGGTAGTTTGCCCCACCAGTCCCCGCCACTTCAGCTCTTCGCTAAGTTTGGTGCTCATACTGATATTCTACCATGTTTGGTGCAGCCAATAATGTCGTGCTAAAATGGTAGCGTTAACTTGAGAGTGCGAGAGGGTCAATGACAAAGAAAAGTTCATCAAGTAAGACTAAGACGGTGCGCAGTAATACTAGGGGATCAAGCGAGACCGGTAGACGCTATGCTACCTACTCCGGCTTAGCCAAGATTAGGGGCAAGAGTCAGCGAGAGATTAATAAGGAGCGTAAGCTCAGGCGTAAGGCCGAGTATCTCGCCACCTTGCCGAAGAATCCGGCCAAGCGTCTGCTGGCTCGGCTCAATCCCAGGCACCTGGCTAAGTTTTGGTTCTCGATGGACGGACTCAAGATGCTGGGTAAGATCTTTGGGGTTGCCCTACTTTTGCTGGTACTGGCAGGCATCGGCACTTACTTTTATTTTCGCAATGAGCTCAAGAGCCTCCAGCCGTCCGAGCTGGCTAAGAGGGTCCAGACTACCGTTACTAAATATTACGATCGCAATGGTCAGCTCCTCTGGGAGGATACCGGCACAGGTGAATATCGTCTGGTGGTTGACTCGAAGCAGATCAGTAAATACATGAAAGACGCCACAGTGGCGATCGAGGATCGTCGCTTCTACGAGCATAGTGGCGTTTCACTCACCGGTACACTGCGAGCTATCATTAATAATGTCTTTCGTCGAGGCTCGACCCAGGGCGGCTCGACACTGACCCAGCAGCTAGTCAAGCAGGTTTTCTTTGAAGACGAAGCGGGCGACCGTGGCATTTCCGGCATCCCCCGCAAGATCAAGGAAGCAATCCTGGCGACTGAGGCGGAGCGGATCTACAGCAAAGACCAGATCTTGACCATGTATCTCAACGAGTCGCCCTATGGTGGACGTCGCAATGGTGTCGAATCAGCCAGCCAGACCTACTTCGGTAAATCTGCCAAAGATCTGACCATCGACGAAGCCGCTCTGCTAGCATCTATCCCGCAGTCACCGACCCTATTTAACCCCTATAACACCGACGGTAATGCTCAGCTCCTAGAGCGCCAGAAGACCGTTATCAACTACATGATGGAACAAGGCTTTATCTCTAGGGCGGACGGTGAGGCTGCCAAGAAAGTCGCCGTACTGGACAAGGTCAAGCCGGCCGATAATCAGCTTAGCGGTGCCAAAGCACCCCACTTCATCCAGATGGTCAAAGACGAGCTGACCGATAAGCTAGGCGCCAAAGTCATGGGGCAGGGCGGACTGGCGATCAAGACAACCCTGGACATGCGAGTCCAAGGCGTATTGGAGGGCGAGATGACCAAGCTGTTTGAGGGTAATCTATCTTGGCTGCCCCGCAGCTACGGCTTTGACAACGCCTCGTTCACTATGATTGACAATCAAACCGGGCAAATCCTCGGAGTAATGGGCAGTCGCAATTACAACTTCCCCGGTTACGGTGCAGTCAATGCCGCCACCTCATTTATCCAGCCCGGCTCCAGCGTCAAGCCGCTAGTTTACGCCGCTCTCATCGACAATCAGAATAATAAGAACGGCACTTACGGTGCCGGATCAATCATCCCCGATACCCCCATTCCCCAGAGTGTTTATCGTACTTCTGATGGTACGTCAGTCCAAAATGCCGATCGACGCTTTAGGGGCAATATCCCCATCCGCCAAAGCCTAGCCGGCTCTCGCAATGTGCCGGCCATCAAGGCGATGTCGCTTAATGGCGTCGAGGCCACCCAGAAGTTCATCCGCTCCGCCGGTGACGCTAGCTACTGTACTGACGGTTCTGATACTAACGCCGGTCTCGCTTCGGCTATCGGTGGCTGTGGTGCTAAGCAGGTTGAGCACGCCAACGCCTTCGCCACGATTGCCCGAGGTGGCATCTACAAGCCCTATGAGACTGTCATTGAGGTGACTAATTCACAAAAGGAAAAGCTCTACGAGTGGAAGGATGGTGACGGCACTAAGGTGATGGATAGCCAGACTTCATACATCATTTCCGATATCCTGAGTGATGATTCAGCTAGAGTAGCCACCTTTGGCTGGCGACCACAAGGCTTCTACGTTAATGGCATTAAGACGGCTACTAAGACCGGTACCTCCAACCTTGGCCACTACCCGAAGGACCTCTGGATGATGAGCTACACCCCCAAGGCTACCCTAGCCGTCTGGACCGGTAATCATGTCCCCAAGGCATTACGAGGCGGTGACGGGGCTAGTCTGGGACGAATCGTGTCAGATATCACCAGCAACGTCTACCATAATATCTTCCGAGCCGACGGCACCTGGAAGCCGGGCGATTGGTTCACCCGACCAAACGGCATACAAACTCTGCTTCTTAACGGCGCCAAAGACATCTACCCCTCTTGGTACAACAAGAAGAGCAAGACTAGTGACGCCATCAAGATGACCTTCGACCGAGTCACTAAGCGCCGTACTACCGAGTGTACCCCCGAGGGAGCCAAGGAGACTATTGACGTGATCAGAGTGACTGACCCGGTCTCACGCACCACCACTCTGACGCCGCCCAATGGCTATGATGTTAATTCATACGACAACTATCACCATTGTAGCGATGTCGCTCCGTTCATCTCAGACATCACCGCTACGAAGGACGCCGGCTCCGGTAAATATATCATCTCTGTCTTAGCTAAGGCCGGCACTCACCCCATCACCGCTGTCACCATCAGTGTCAATGGCAATACTTATGATGCCAACGTTGGCGACACCGGCTCGTGGGACGCAACGATCAACGACTTATCTGGCTCGGTTAATATCAGCACCACCGTTCGAGATGAAGGTTACTACACCCAGACAATGTCTAAGACCCTGGAGTTAGCTAAGAAATGACCAAGCCGACCAAAAGAGGTGCGCATAAGGTAACGAAGACCAAGGCTAAGGCCATCAATCGACCATCGCAGGTCACTCCCGACACTGAGCGCAGCCATAAGTCAAGAGTACACAAGCTAATACCTGTTAGACGGGCAGCTTACTATGTCCTCGCCTTTGGCTTTTCAGCTGCCACCATAGCTCTTTTCCCGGTCGAGGCAAATCTATCCAAACCGCTCCTCACTCGACCGTACAACTTTTACCGCCTGGCTATCGTTATCCTCGCCATCGTCTTTCTCTTGCTTGCCACCAAGCCGTCTTGGAGCAATACTCCGCCCAGCCACGAGTCGTCGCCTAAGGCTCGTCAATGGCTCTGGCGCCTCAGTATCGCCTTGCCGGTGATGGCCATCGTTTTCTTAGTTATCCAGCTGGTTGCCCCCCAGTTCGCCACCCTACTAGTCCGTAAAGAATCGTGGCCCTTTTTCCGTAACGCCATCTTCATCAAGAGTGCCTGTCAGCTCGTAGCCGCCATCGCCTTTATCAAAGTCGCCCGTCACTACTCTAAGCAACGTCAACGCTTGGCGATGATTCTGGCTGTCGTCACAGTTCTTCTCCTAGGACTAATGATTGGTGAGGAATTAAGCTGGGGGCAGCGAATTTTCGGCTGGAGCACACCATCATTCTTAGCTGAGGTTAATTCCCAGTCGGAGATAAACTTACACAACATCAATACTCAGCTCGCTCAAAATATTCTTTATTTTGGCGGTTGGCTACTGCTCATCGGCTTCGCTTTCTGGCGAGAGAGTCTAGCCAAACTGCTTCGAAAGTGCCCTAAGGCTAGGCTGGATTTCTTAATAGACTGGCTGCCACCCGGCTGTTTCGTCGGACTCTTCGCCGTTGGCTTCGCTTTCTGCGACCCTCTAGTGTCCGACAATGGTCTCTACTGCTCATCTAACCTATTCATCATCTTGGCGACAGCCTGCTTGCTATTGACTGAGCTCAGATACCGGCTCAAGCTTCGGTCTCAACCGAACACCACTCCCGTTTTAGACAATACCGACGATAATAGACACCAGGTTATCCGGTTAGGAATATCGCTCCTCTGCTTCGTAGCGGTACTGGTCGGCAATTTGTTTAATGCAGATCTATGGAACTACAACTCAGGAGCACCGACCGAGTATCTTGAGCTGTTCATCAGTCTCGGCATTATGACCTGGGCGTTAACCGTCAAGTCTCGTCTAGTCAAGCCCAAAGTCAAGAGTTCTCCGACCAAAGCACCTAGAAAAGCTTAGAGGCTATTTATTAGCTAGTCGAACCATTTCCGCCTCAGCAACTGTGCTATTTGACTGACGTCGAGGCGCATGGGGACGACGTGGCTGTTTCTTAGCAACCTCATCATCGCTTCCGTCGGTCTGATTCGCCTGGATATGCTTGGGCTGATTATGACGACCGGGTCGTTTCTTGGCTAGTTGGTCGGAATGAAAAGCGGATGCCAGCCGAGTCGATTTCATCTCGTCACCGCTTCGCTTCGACTTACCCGACTCGTTCTGCCCGGTAGTTCGCACTTTCTTAGCAAACATCATCCGCCCCGCCTCGGTTTGTAGCGAACGGACAATCTCGACCGTCAAGCGATGACCGATCTGCGCCTTAGCATCCTCTACCACCACCATCGTGCCATCCTCGAGATATCCTACCGCCTGGTCTCGATTCGCACCTGGCTGAATTAGTTCTACCTCTATTCGCTCACCCGGTAGCAGTTGAGCTCGGAGCATTTGCGACAGCTCGTTAACGTTGATTACGGTTAAGTTGATAACTTTAGCCACCTTATTCAGGTTATAGTCAGTGGTAGCGATAGAGGCATCGTACTTTTGCGCCAGCTCAAGCAGCCGCTCATCAACTCCGCCCGAGTCAACTAAACCATCGTTAACGATAGCCACACTAACGGCATCCATCCGCTGAAGTACCCGGATATTATCCAACCCCTTGCGAGCCCGCAGCCTTTTGTCGTGATCTGCCTTGTCAGCTAATAGCTGTAGTTCACGCACCACTGAGCGTGGAATGATAATCTCTGCCGTGATCACACCGGAACGAGCTACGTCGACGATTCGTCCGTCCATGATTGAGCTGGTGTCCAGCAGGATAGAACCTCGAGCTACCTTGGGGTTACGCTGACACAGTTTGAGGACCATTAGCAAGGTCGTCTCGATAAATATCGCCACCACTAAAGCAGTAGCAAATGGTTGCATGTTCATAAATCAATAATTCCTTTCAGGAATAGTATATCATATTAAAGCGTGAGTCAGAACACACTTGCATTGACCATGCAATGCAAGTGTAACCCATAACGATAAATTAACCCTGCAATTCAGAGCATGGTCTGTAATTTCCCCATACACATAACTCTTTGGTATACGAGTAGTACAGGTGGTCTCCTCAGGCCCAGCACGATACTTAATACTAACAACCGCAAAGAGGACTTAAGGTGTAATAACGCTTTGTGTATGTCAGGTTAGCCTAACTAGCATCAGCTGGACAGGTTGGCACCGTATAAACTACCACGTGCACTGGATAGCTTACTGATATATCAACAGCCTTCGTCAACCACACTGTACTACTCGTACCAGGAGCGTTCATCTTTGACTGAAGCTAGACCAAGAAATGAGGCTTGGGAAATTACAGACATATAAATAATTTAGTCTTGTAGCTCAGAGTAACCGTGAGGGGCGGATTCATCACGGATTACCGAAGACTTCGTCAGCGTCTGAGGGAAGACGTGATGAATCTTTGAGCCCCTCACGCTAGAGGTGTATTATGTCCTTCGTCTGCGTCAGTCATTTCCTGAAGACTGTGTGCGCTTGAAGCTCAGCAGCACACGAGCCAGCCAGGCGGCAACAAAGGAAATGATAATAGATGGAGAATAATAAGGTTACAACCTAACTCACTATCACCCTGAGAGCTTGCTTCATCCGGTTGTAGCCGGCTCGGTTCATGCTATCGGCAACGAAATTGCCATGGGGTTTATTCATAGTACCCTTATGGTTCTCACCATAGTCCCAGACCGGATAGTGAACACAGAAGTCTTCAAACTTGGGATAGCTGCCTGCTACAGCCAGGAAGTCTCTAGCAGCTTGTTTGAATGAGCCGCCATGCTGCAGAATCCAGTTTTCGACACCAACACCGCTTAAGCCACCGACGCCTTTTGCTTCGGGGTTACGCCATTGTTTGTAGACACCGGCAGCCTTGAGGAACTGCTTAGCGTAGATAATGTTAGCCAGGACTTGCCGGTATTTAGCTTCTGACTGTTGCTTGATATTATCTAGGCGATCAGCCAAAGCCATGTCGGTCGAGTACTGGACTTTATTAGTCTTCTGGGTCAGGGTAATGTCAATATCGACCGGTTCAGCTAACCCGTCAATTGATACCTTTTTCAGGCGAAGGGTATCATTGACTATGACGCTTTTGTCATCTACTTGGTTCTCACCCACTTTGCTCTCATTACGCCTTAAGCCACCCGTTTGGTTTAGCTTGGTATTGTCGTTGATTTCATCCGTCTTGCCGAAGGCAGTCAGTAAGGCATCAATGACCCTCTGCTTCTTGGTCGGGTCATTGAGAATGCTTCTATCCAGCCTAGCCAGATAGTCAAAGTCACCCGGCCCAGGAGCGTTAGTCTGTCTGCCGGTTGAGCCGGTATCGATCATCTCGACTATGTTCTCAGTTAGGTCTCCGTCCAGATAATCCTTGTAGCTGAGGTTTAACTCGGGGATATTAGCAACAGCTTGCTTGATGGTCTGGTTGATCACTTCATGCTTACGGTCAGTCTCAGCTATGCTGGCCGGAAGCTGGTCAATGATGGTAGTAGTGCTGGGAATGGTAGCTCTTTCAACATTGGTGGAAGGGAGCTCCAGCTCATCCTCCGGGGCAAACTGGTAGTCACCGGTGCGGTAATGACTAAGGCCGGACATTTGCTGACGCATCTTGTCATAGTCGGACGGAGTGAAGATGAGCTCCTCGCTGTCCCTATCAATTATCGGAATATAGAAGCCATTGAGGACAATTTCCAGCTTGGTAACTTCGGAGACTAGGGCGGAATCAGTGACAAAGAAGTCGACTGAGTCCATACCAAAGCCGGTCCGGATGTCGTAGTGCCCGCTACCGTCCACACTGGTAGCAAAAGCCTCCAGCTTAGCGAGAGCTTCTCTCTTATGGGTCCAGTCCGGCTCATTTGGGTCGAAGACAGCCTGATCAATCTCGCCCCTATCTCGTCTAGTGACAATAAACCTATCCTCACCGGTAGCCTGGTCACTCCGTAGCACCGCCCAGAGACCACCGCCATGAACCCCAGCTAGCATACGCTTGCCGTGATTATCGGTAATTTGGTTGACCGCCCACTTACCTCGTGGTTGGCGCAATACCACGTTCATATCGGTACCAAGTGGCGTAGACTCACTACGAGATGAGTTACCCAAGTACTCCTTGGAAATAGAGCCGTTTTGAAAGATGTCGGAGAGATAACGGATACCATAGCCATCAGTTCCACCTATATCTTTGACTAAGTCGCCCAACTGAAGCTTAGGCTCATCTGTATTAGCAAGGTATTCGGCAGTCCGACGGTTTCTGGCATCCGCCTCCTTGACAATGTTATCCATGTACCGCTCAGCACCGGCTAAATCCTCAATGCCGACGAAGTGAGCAAAGTAACGGACGGCTCGGTCAGCTAAAGAGTATCGGCTATTGGGCTTGATCAGGCTAGTTAGGTTGGCGAAATCGGTTTGAAGGGCGTTGGGCTGAGCCGACAGTTCTTCTGTGTCAGATTGTTGGTGAACCAGTTGGTATGGATGTTCTTTACCGGGCAAGGTACTGTTATAGATAGTAGCTAGGTGCCAGGCAAAGGTACTGAGAGTGTCGTAGTTAGCCTTGGTATCTTTATCCATTAGGCTGGTTGGTTGATTAAAGGTGTCCCAATCCAGTTCACCTGAGCTCAGCTGATCAAGCAGAGCTTGACCGTTCTTTAGGGTAGCTAGATACTCCCTGATGGAGCGGTTATTAGAGCCGAGGGAAGCTCGGAGTAAGTCAGAGACGATGATGGTGTCCCTGCTATTCAGCATCTGATCCAGCTTGCCACTCCTTATGTCACCGGTGGCTTGCTGGAGGACGGGGCTGATCGTGTTAAACGAGCTAAAGCTAAAGTCAAAGTCTTCCCCCAGATTGGCGGACGAGTATATAGTGCGAAAGACCAGGTAGTTCTTACCGACGTATGGTAAGTGATTATGGATGAAGATATCTTCCACCCTATCCAGCGCCTCGGGAATCTTGTCTATATCCAACTCGAGCAACTCACGAGCGAAGTCTCCCGAACGCTCCGCCAGTTCACTGGAGTTGGAGTCAATCAAACGAACGATGATACCCGAGACTTGTTTGATTTGGTCAGTGGTTAGCCGGTCATAATGTTCCTTGATATATGACCCAAACACCTGGCGAGGTCTATTCCAATCATTTCCCTCGTCTATGCCGTCGTACCCCTCCATCACCGCTATTTGCTTACCATCCAACCCCATCCGTTTTCTACCGGCCTTGTTTTGGCTCTGGTAGTATTTATAAATCAAGTCTAGATTGTGAGCGTCAGATGCAAAGGCATCTTGCCAGAACTTCGGCTTAGGACCATTAGCGTCAAAGTAGTCAGCCAGGTTGTCAAGAGTTAGTTGATACTTCTTGATCTCGTCAGTATCAATGCCGTACTGCTCGCAAAACCCGAGAAAAGCCTTCTCGTCGTCCGATAGCCTTGCCTGAAGATCGGGATTCTTCCGTAAGAAATCGATATCACTCAGCAGGATCTGATCGATCAGCTTGCTAGTCAAGCCATAATCATTGACATAGTCGGGCAGATTATCCGGGCTCAGTCCCCATTTCTTGATATTACTATTATTCACCCGATAGCTCTCGCAAAACTTAAATAGAGCCATCTCACCGTCCGACAATCCGGCGGTATTAGCACATAGCTCCGGGTACTTGCGCAGTAGATTCATATCCTTAAATAACATCTGACGGATTAGCTCATCTGTCGGACCATTAGCATCAAAGTAGCGAACCGTAGCTCTACGTAACTCGCCGGCGCTATCGGCATCAACGTAGTTCGCATAATTAAAATCACGATTCCCATGAGAGCTTACCTTGGAAATGAACTTGAAATATGCTTTCTCAGCGTTACTATAGTGAGACCGCCAGTCCGGATCCAGTCTGGGCATTATCGCATCGAGACAGTCATGCGCCGAACGATATCGCAAGAATACCTCATCGTAGAACCTCTCCTTCTCTTGCCCGCCATTTAGTGATTTTTGATACTCTGCGACAAAACGAGGGCCAAGAGAATAACGAAATTGTTCAATTACCTTGGCATCATAAGTGCCGTCATCGCTCTTTAGATTATTCCTAATGAAGTCAACCAGCATCCTTCCGCCATCATCCTCGTTAGTCTGATCCCGATGCGCCTCGAGAAACTCCGCTATCCGGGCGCATCGTACATTATCTAGCGGTGTATAGTAATGATCCAGCAGACTAGCCACGTCAAATTGGCCCAGGAGTGACTCAGGAGAATTCTCGAAAAAGGCGTCTTTTAAGGCGCCATTTTTATCTATCAGGTCAGACATTGCCAGCCCTTCCTTCTCCGCCATGTCAGAAGCACACCCGATACAAGTCTGCATAGCGGTAGCCCCCAAGTACTTTGACTGCTCGTGCCAGTAATTTACCCTCTCATCATCACCGCTGGGTTCTAGATTTGGACTAATGAAGTACTGCCGATCTGCTGCACCCAGGCTAAACATCCGATCTATCTTGCGATACTGATAACGATATAGTCGGTCGACGTCATGACCATCAATCAAGCCTACTTGATAAATGATGTCCTGAGTGCCAATCATGTCGTCAATGCCCTTAGATAAGCTAGAGCAATCATCACAGCGGAAAGGCTGTTCGCTCCATAACTTATCATCTTGCGGTAGCTGCCAGCCCAGCCGCCTAATCAGATGATTATACTTCGTCAAGTCTGATAGTACTTTACCGGCGAACGCTCTTTCTTTCTTATTCCTGCGGTTAAGTCGTTCATAAAACTGCCTGTGTATAATATTACCCTTTTCCGCCCTTGCCGATAAATCACCAAACTCTTGAATACTCTTGCCCGAACGATTGACGGCGTTCACTAAGAGTTTTTTGCCATCATCGCTCGCACTGATCTCCTCTAATATGTCAAACAAGCGCGAATCCTTGACTAACAAATCTTCTGTACTCAACGGATAGCTATCATCCAGATGAGTACACCCCGCCATATCTTCCAACCAATTGACGGTCAGCTGCTTGATATGCTCATTACCGGCTATCTTCTCCATCGGAATATTGGGCCCCTCTAAAAAGCCGTTCGCATCAAAGGCATAGTGCTCACCAACCGAGTCAAGGAAATCGTCTACCGTCTGATCATTAGAGAAGTTAAGCCTGCCGGCATTAATTGTCCTCCTCGCCCCCGGACGCTCAAAAGCTGCTGTATTGTCGTCAGATGGAGCAATCTTTAGATATCCCCCGGAGACCTCTCGGTTAGACAGATCAATCTTACCTTGCCCGATCAAATCAGTAACGAACCGGCGGTTCTCGGCTACAGCCGTATTGTCATGAGCCAGGCTAATTCGCCGTAAGTATTCACTAAGCACCTGCTCGTTTCCTAGATCCAGCTTACCCTGATCGACCAGCTGATTAAGCTGACGATACTTCTCCGGCTCATCACGATTGGTCCTAGGAGCTAGACGGTCAAGCAAGGCTCCAAGTTGACCGCCCCTCGACCCATGTGGCTGAGTGTCATCGAGCGTCCTGTCGATCAGCTTCAGCTGTCTTGAGGTCCGCACCTTGGCAAAAGCCAGCTTAAAGGAGTCAGTAACTTCGGCAAGCCGTCTTGATAGTGGAGCCGTTTTGACCGGCTCAGTCTCTTCACGACCCACCAACCAACCGTCAGTACCGGTGTTATTCGCCCCTGTTACCGACTGATCCGGCGGATTTATCTGTCTATTCATGATGACAGTAAAATTGTAGCATAGCCCTAATGCAAATGCTGATTAAGAGCATCTCTCAGGTCGGTGGCAGGGATAACAAATTTATCTTTCGCAGCACTCCTCGGGGCAATGGCATACTTGAAGCCCAGCTTCTTGGCTTCGGCGATTCGTCGCTCAGACATAATCGCCGACCGAATCTCACCACCCAGCCCAATCTCACCGAAGACCACCGCCCCATCCTTGAGTTTGCGCTCTGCCGTAGCTGAGGCAATCGCCATGCAGATGGCTAAATCAGCCGCCCGATCATTTAGCTTGAGTCCGCCTACAATATTGATAAAGATATCCCGATCAGCCAGCCGTAGCTTAGTGCGGCGCTCCAGCACTGCCACCAGTAAAGTCAAACGGTTAACATCAAAGCCGCTAGCCGTCCGCTTTGGGTAGCCAAAGCTGGTTTTATTCACCAGTGCCTGCACCTCGACTAGTAGCGGCCGGTTGCCCTCCAGGGTTGCCAGGACTATTGAGCCATCAGTATCAGCCCGCTCAGCCAGTAGAGTAGCGCTAGGGTTATTAACCACTCGCAAGCCCTGCTGAGTCATATCCATAATGGCGACCTCTGAGGTTGAGCCGTAACGGTTCTTGACTGCCCGAATCATCTTGAAGCCACCATAGCGGTCTCCCTCAAAGCTAAGCACTGTATCTACCAGGTGCTCTAAGATCTTTGGTCCGGCAATTGATCCTTCCTTAGTGATGTGTCCAACTAAGATCACAGCTGTATTAGTTTGCTTGGCCGCCCGGATGATGATATTGGCACTATTAGTGATCTGACTAACGGTTCCCGGCGCACTGGACACCTCAGCTAGCGCCACCGTTTGCATCGAGTCAACGATCGCCACCTGATATTCACCGCCGGCAATGGTAGCAGCAATATCATCAGCCGAAGTCGTCGCTACTAGAAAGAGATCGTCACTGCCGCCAGCTCCCAGTCTAGTTGCCCGCAGCTTGATCTGCGAGACCGACTCTTCACCGCTGGCGTAGAGTACTTTCTTGCCTTTGGCGATATGAGAGCTAACTTGCATCAAGATAGTCGACTTACCGATGCCCGGCTGACCGGCAATCAAAGTCACTCCGCCCGGCATCAAGCCGCCACCCAGGACGACATTCAGGTCGGCTATGCCCGTGTCCAGTCGAGTACTCACCTGGTCCACCGCTACATCTTTGATTCGTTCCGGGCGAATGACCTGACCGCTACTACGGGCTACCGCCGATTTGCCAACCAGTGTCGGGATGGTCTCTACTAGCGAATTCCACGAACCGCAATTCTCGCATCGTCCCGTCCATTTAGGGTATACCGCCCCGCACTGCTGGCAGACAAACTTAGTCTTGGATTTAGCCATAGCCCAGCTATCACACTGCCCTGAGGCGTCGATTAGTCGCTACGCCGGACTGAACCTTGATTACCACCTCATTATCGTTAGTCAGATCAGCTCGTACCACTTGCCCTCGCTTGATCTTGCCGAGGATTAGCTGATCTGCCAGGACGCTTTCCAGCTTATCTTGGATAATCCGACGCAGTGGTCTGGCGCCGTACTTAGCGTCGTAGCCATGATCAATCAGATAGCGCCGTAGCTTCGGCGTGATAGTAAAGGCTATGCCCTTGGGCTGGAGACGTCGGCTTAGTCGCTCCAGCATGATATTCAAGATCTGACCGACCTCCCTAGTACCCAAGCCGTTAAATAGCACCACTTTATCAAAACGGTTAATTAGCTCCGGACGCATCGTTTGACGCAGGGCTTTTAGCGCTTTCTCGCCCCGTAAACGACGATGAGCGTCGGTCGCTTCCTCACCCGAGACAGCATAGCCGACCGATTCTCGACCGAGCTCGCTTGCCCCCACGTTGCTGGTCAAGATAACGACACAGTTAGAGAAGTCAACTACCTTACCGTGACCATCGGTCAAGACACCATCCTCCAGGATCTGGAGCAAGATATTAAAGACATCAGGATGAGCCTTCTCAATCTCATCGAATAGCACCACTGAGTAAGGTTGCCGACGCACCCGTTCGGTCAGCTGGCCGCCATCGTCGTAGCCGACATAACCGGCCGGCGCCCCGACCAAACGTGATACGGTATGTCGCTCGGCGTATTCGCTCATGTCTACCTTGATCAGGCTCTTATCGGAGCCAAATACCTCTCGAGCCAGCACCCGAGCCAGCTCCGTTTTGCCCACCCCGGTTGAACCGAGAAAGATAAACGAGCCAATCGGTCGGTGTGGGTCACCGATGCCGGCTCGGGAACGCCTGATTGCCTGAGCCACCGCCTCAATCGCCTGATGCTGACCAATCACCCGGTCGCCAAGCCGCTTCTCCAGATTCGCCAGCTTGACCGCCTCGGATCGCTTGAGCTGCTCCAGCGGGATACCGGTCATCTGGCTCACCGAGCGAGCCACGTCATTGACCTTGACAGCTACAAAATCGCCCTCGCTCTGCTTCTTTTCCAGGTGACCGATCAGATCTTTGAGCTGGCTGAGACGCATTTTGTAGAGAGCGGCATGCTCATAATCTTCCTCGGCCACAGCCCGTTCCATATCTTTGGCTAGCTTCTTGGCCTCTGCTCGATAAGCCATTAGCTCCTTAGCCTGTTCACTACCGGCATTAGCGATCCGCACTCGAGCCGCCGTCTCGTCCAACACGTCGATCGCCTTGTCCGGCTGCTGACGTTCACTGAGATATCGGTCACTCAGTCGCACCACTTCGCTAATCACATCTTCCGAGATCCGCACGTGATGATATTCCTCATAGCGAGGCGCCAGCCCGGTCAAGATCTTGATCGTATCAGCCGTGCTGGGCTCCTTAACTACGACCTCTTGTAACCGACGAGCTAGAGCCGTATCCTTCTCGACAAACTTACGATATTCGTCACTAGTTGTAGCGCCGATCAGGCGAAACTTACCCCGCGCCAAAGCGGGTTTTAGTAGATTAGCTGCATCCATAGAGCCCTCGGCTGAACCCGCCCCGACCAGTAAGTGAAGCTCATCGATGAAGATGATTACATTATCATCAGTGTCGACCTCTTTGATCAGGCGCTTCAGACGATCCTCAAACTCACCTCGATATTTCGTTCCCGCCACCATTGCCCCTAGGTCGACCTCCAGCAGACGCTTACGCTGCAAGAAATCAGGCACCTCGCCACAGGCAATCTGCCGAGCTAAGCCCTCTACGACCGCCGTCTTACCAACACCGGCTTCGCCAATCAGCACCGGATTATTCTTCGTCTTGCGACTAATAATGGTGATCAAACGATCTATCTCCGCTTGGCGCCCGATCACCGGGTCAAGCTGACCGGCCTGCGCCAGTCTAGTCAAGTCAGTCGTATATCTACCAAGGAACGAACCGCCGGACCGGCCGTCTTTGTGCCCCGACTGCGCCTCGCCCGCTTCGACATAAGACGGCTTGTCGTCCTGCAGAAAACGAGTGATGTGATTCATCAGTTCGTCGATGTCGATACCCTGCTGTTCTAATAGCACACTGGCCTTGGCCCCTCTTTGACAAATCATACAAAATAGCAAGTAGGTAGTATCACAGCTGCTTTCGCCCGCTTCCTCAGCTAGACGAACCGCCATATTGACCGTCACTTTTACTGTACCGGATGGCTCAATGGAGATCGGCCCATTCGAAACAACGATACCCGGCTTCAGCTTGATCGCCAGTCGGATAGGCTCGGGGTCAACATTCATTTCTCTCAGCAGAGTAGCCGCCGGAGTCTCGTCCTGACCAATGATCGCTAGGAGCAAATGGCTAGTCTCCAGCTTAGGAGACCTGGTTAAATGCGCCAGTAGCTCAGCTTGCTTCAAGGCAGCCCGAGCGTCATCAGCTAGTCGATCAAAGTAATCCATGATTTAATAATAACAAATTAGCACTCTATCAACAAGAGTGCTAACGCTCTTATTCCGTTACGATGTCAATGTCATAACCGGTCAGCTGAGAAGCTAAACGGACATTCTGTCCCTGTCGCCCGATAGCGACTGACTGTTGCGCCTCGGTCACATATACGGTAGCTGTTTTATCTGATTCGTTAATATCAATTCGGCTAATTTCCGCCGGGCTTAGGGCATTAGCAATGTAGTTACGGATATCATGGTCGTAGGTGATGATATCAATCTTCTCCGTGTCACCAATCTCATTCATCACCGCCTGAACCCGTACGCCTTTCGTCCCGACAAAAGTCCCCACCGGATCAATATCACTACTGCTACTATAGACGGCAATCTTAGTGCGTCGCCCTGCCTCTCTGGCGATCGCCTTGATCTCGACCGTGCCCGTCTCAATCTCAGGCACTTCCTGAAGGAACAAGAGTTTGACAAACTGAGCGTCAGCCCGAGACAAGATGATGGTTGGACCACGATTGCTATCTCGATCAATATTCTTCAGCAGGGCTCGGATACGACTGCCGGTCACCAAGTGCTCCCCTGGGATCTGTTCGCTACCGGGCATAATTCCCTCGCCATGCCCCAGATCTAGTCGGATCACTCTCGACTCTACTCGGATCACTGTACCGGTAATGATCTTGCCGATCTTATTACCATATTCATTCGCCATAGTCTCTCGCTCGAACTCTCGTAGCTTCTGCAAGAGTACTTGCTTAGCAGTCTGAGCCGCCACCCGTCCGAAGCTCTTCGCTTCGAACTCCTGCTCAATTACGCCGCCGAGTAGGGCTTTTTTGTCTATCTTCTTTGCCTCCTCTAGAGTGATCTGACCTATCCCCTCAGGGGCCTCAACTACGTCGTAATGAACGATCACCTTGGCAGTGCCGTCTTCTCGATTAAGTTCAGCTCGCACGTTCATCTCTCTAGTGCCGTTATCTCGGCGCCAGGCAGCCGCAATCGCCGCCTCCACCGCCTGCATTACCTCGTCTTCGGAGAGATTCTTCTCGTCGGCAATTGAATGCACCATCGTGATCATTTGTTTGATATCCAACCCTTCCATACATCTCCCTTCTCATTAAAAAGTCCGACCTGTCGGCCGGATCTGATACTAGTATATTAGCAGACTAGCCACTCTCATGCAATACGCTCTCACGCAATACGCTCGGGCGCTACGAGGCGTCTTTCTCTTTCGCGCCGTCGTCATCATTAACCTCGGCTTGAGGCTCAGGCTGAGCCTCCGTCTCAGCTGACTCAGCCTTACCGGCTTCGTCATCGGCTGGTTCGTCTTCCTTTAATTGCCCTGTCGGGGTAATGGCAGTCGTCGAGACCAGCCTGGTCCTAGTCCATCGCTCATAAAAGAGCGGTCGCCGAGCCAAAGCCCTGATCAGCTGAACCAGCACGAAGAAACCATAGCCCGCCAGCACCACTATCGATAGGATCGTTGTTCCTTCACCGTTAATCAGTCCATGAGCGTCTAGCCAGACCACGCCACTCATCACTGCATAGGGAATTGCCACCATAACGATGGCGATAATAACTATCCGCATGATCAGCTGATACCAACGAGCCGGCTTACCCCTAAGGCGAGCTATCTGCATCCGAGTCAGCTTTTGTCCAACTGTCTGACTGTTAAAGACGATCGGCAAGAAAGCAAAATAGCCAAAGATCGGCAAACCTACCGTTACCACGTCCGAAATAGCACTAGGATGCCTTCCCACCAGATTTAGCCCTAGATTGACCACCATCACTAACCCACCGGCACAGACCGCATCACAAAATAGCGCCACTAAACGCCTGAGAAGCGATACTTTCTGACTGCGTCGATAACTGGCTCGATTAATATCGGCTCGACTAGGCAAGAACTTGGCCAGCGGGATTGCCGCTAGGTAACCTAGGAACCCGCCCAGCGTATTCATCATCAAATCATCGACATCAAACAGCCGATAACTCCGGGGGTAAATGAAGTATAGTCCTGTCAGCTGGGTCAGCTCAAAGAAGAGCGACAAACATAGCGAGGCAATCACTACCCGACGCCGCTTATAGCCAAAATAATAATGCAGGTAGACACCAAACGGAACAAACATCAGCAGATTCATCAACGCTTGATAAGTAGCCTTATTAGCGATAATCGACTTCACCGCACTGAGTAGGTCACCGCCCAGTGCGCCCGCCTCCCGTCCGATATCGCCGATAAAAGCAAAAGGCATCAGCTGAAGCCTGGGGCCGGTCAGCTTGGCAACATATTCCCGACTGGGCAGGGGCATGATAACTAGGAAGTAGCAACACAACAGATATAAGATAAACGAGTAAATAATCGGCACCCTCAATCCCAACACTGAGCCGTACCGGCGGTAACAGTAGATCAAATAAGGTAGCGTCACTACCGCCGCCAGTATCGGGAAGGCAATCATCGCCTGCCATACCACATGTTGATATTGTGCCATCGCACCTATTGTACAATATAATTATGGGGAAGATTAGACGATTGTACTAACTCACTACATTCTGGACTGCAGAGTTCCGCTGGGTGTATTGTAGCA
>ERZ772967.94-NODE-94-length-72736-cov-27.401192_pt1 | contig 72736 bp, 56 predicted proteins | sample MGYA00511677_ERZ772967 | MGnify/ENA primary metagenome ERZ772967 (study PRJEB29015, sample SAMEA2737931) | human oral metagenome | biome: human oral; feature: human-associated habitat; material: dental | place: China | collected 2146 ...
CCCTGGGCGGCGATCGCCTCGGTCGGCGCCGCGTCGGCGCCGTCTGCCGGCGCGCCCGCAGCCGGGACCGCCCCGGATCCCGACGACGCCCCGCGGCCGGCGGCCGCAGAGGGATTCGGCCCGGGCCCGCCGCCCACCGGGGCCATGGGCACGGTCGGCTTGCCGCTTTTGAGGTCTTCGTCCCACCCGGCGTCGGAGGCTTTGCTCAGGACGGTCGTCTCCGCGTTCGCGCGGGCGGCTCGGCGGGCGATCTTGCGTTCGCGAATGGCCTCACGCTCGGCCTTTTGCAGGCGGTCCTGATGGTCGAGCGCCAACAGGGCGGCCCCGATGAGGGCCATGAGCAGGCCGATGACGACGATCGGTATGTTGTTGACCGGCTTGAGGTTGCGGTCCCACGTGAGCGAGACCGTGGGGGCCTTGCCGTCCGAGCTCGTCGCGATGAGCGAGATCGAGCCGGCGTTGTTCTCATCGATTCGATACTGCTCTTCGACCGCCCCCTTCTCGGTCTTCTTCTCGATCCACATGTCGGAATCCGCGAGAGTCGGCGCGCCCTTCGCGTTGCCGCCCTTGGCCTTTTCCGTTTTCAGCGTCTTCCAGTCCGTCAGCCCGGTGATCTTGGCGGCGGGAAGCCCCTTCACCCAGCTTTCGACGTCGTCGGAGGCGCCGAAGGCGAGCGTCACATTGGCGTTCCCGGATCCGGTCACTTTGACCTTGACGGTTTCCGCGCCCAGCTCGAGCACCCCCGGCGCAGTGTAGACGTAGGGGGCCGATCCGCCTTTGGCGACGGCCGTCGCCGTGCTTTCGGTCTTGTCAACGACCCCGATGATGATACCGACCACAGCCACTATGAGCCCCAGCGCAGCAAGCGCAATGCCGGCGGTCCTTCGCATGTTGTCCCTCTCGTCGAGCGGCAAGGGCGCCTCGCACACCCGCGAATCGGGCTTCTTCCGAGTCGCGGCGCCCCTCTTCAATAACGATTTTATAACATTATCGGCCGTCCGATCTGACGTCCCGGTTAGGCCGATCGCGGCCTATGAAAGTAGCCTAGTCTGTATCCGATTCACAACCCACATATCACCCATCGGAAAGGTCGGAGAATGGTTGAGGAAACCAGCAGGTTCCCGCTTGTGCGAAAGGGGTATGACCGCGCGCAGGTCGACGAACACATACACGAATTGGAGTCGGCGCTCGAAGAAAGCGAGTCCGCACTCGAGGAGACTCGGTCCCAAGTCACCGAACTGGATTCACGCATCCTGCGCCTGTCGGGCGAGCTCGCCGAGGCGAAGCAACAGGTTCGGGAGAACTCCCGCCCCAGCTACGGCGGGCTCGGCTCGCGCGTCGAACGCCTCCTGCGTTCGACGGAGGAGCAGGCCATGGACGTCATGTCCAGGGCCAATTCCGACGCCGAGGCCATCATCGCCCGGGCGAAGGAGCGCGCTGCGCTGCTGACCGGCAGCGCAGAGGCCGAAGCTCAGGACACGCTCACGAGCGCACGCACCAAGGCCGATCAACTGCGAGCTACATCACGTCAGGAGGCGGACGCTTTGGCGATCAACGCACACCGCACCGCGGAAGAACTCGTCGCCTCGGCCGAGCGCGAGGCCGACCGGGTCCGCACGTCGGCGTCGAACGAGGTCTCGTCCATGCGCTCGGAGATCGACCACTACGTCGAGTCCCAGCGGGCCAACGTCGACGCGGAGCTGTCCGAGATGCGCGCCGCCGCCGAAGAAGAAGTGTCCAAGATCCGCGCGGAGGCCACCCGCGACGCCACACGGCTTCGCAGCGAGACCGACGAGATCGTCGCCGCCCTGCGCGCCTCGGTGGACCGCGAAGTCGCGAACCTGCGCAAGCGCAGCGCCGACGAGCGCAGCGCCATCGACGCCGAGGCCCGCGAGCGCACGGAGGCCATGGTCTCCGACGCCGAAGACAGGGCCGAGGCCGCCGAGAGGCGCCTGGCGGAGGCCACGCAGAGGGCCGAGCAGATCACGTCCGACTCGGAGAAGACGGCCACGGCCACGCTGAACCAGGCTCAGGAGGAGGCCTCGTCCATCGTCTCCGCGGCACGCGACGAGGCCCGCAGAATCCGCTCTGAGGCCAACGCTGAGGCCGCCGCGATGGCTCACTCGGCAGAGGAGCACGTCGCATCCCTGGAGAGCCAGCGCGACGCGCTGCTGACCTATCTGGAAGACATGCGCTCGATGCTCGCGTCTTCGGATTCCGGGCTCGCGCTGGCCAACATCGTCAGCGCCGGCCAGGCCCGCGCGGCGACGCCCACGGTCACGTCCGCGGCGTCGGCCGCCTCCGCTCCCGAAAGCGAGGACGAGGGCGCCGAGGTCCACGAGATCGAGGTTCCCCGGGCCGTCGAATCGGAGGGCGACAAGCCCGCCGATCAAGACAAGTCGAAATCGGCCGCCAAGAAGAAGCCTCAGGCAAAGGCTTCGGGCAAGTCGGCCTCCTCAAAGGCGGGCGGGGCCGCGAAGAAGAAGCAAGCGTCCTGAGGGATCACGCACCGCTCACACAGCTTGTGATATCACGCACATAAGTCACTCGCGCGGGAGGGAAGGCGCCCCTCCCGCGTTTGCATTCGCCGCGCCCCGTCTATGCGCTGCAGCTGCGCTATGCCGCCTGACGGTAGAAATCGGCCAGAGCCTTTGCCAGCACCTCGGGCTGCTCGTCCGCCACGAAGTGGCCGGCGCCGGGAATCTCGATGATCTTCGCGCGCGGAGCGAGCTCCTTCCACTGCTGGAGGAGGGCGAAGCTGCACGTGGCGTCGTCGGCGCCGCGCTCGAGCAGAATGGGCCCGTCGACGGCGGTCAGCGCGCCGATGGCGCTGTCGCGGTCGAGCAGCGCCCTCTGCAGCCAGGCGAGCGAAGCCGAGTTGAACAGCCGGAAACGTCGGTCGAGGCTCTGACGCACGGACTCCGGGGAGGCGGAGGACACGAGGAAGTTGCTCCACTCCTTGACGGATTCATAGCCCTTGCCCTCATCGCACAGGGCGATGCTCTCGCGCCGAATGGCTGCGTGGTCGGCGTCGTCCACGCCGATGTTCGTGTCCATGAGCGCCAGGCCGGCGACCCTCTCGGGGTAGGTCTGTGCAAAGGTCGCCGCCACGGTTCCGCCCATCGACATGCCCCCGAGGACGACGCGCTCGACCTCGAGTTCGTCGAGCGATTCGCGGATCGCCTCGACGAAGACTTCGAGCGAAGGCTCGGGGCGCCCGTAGCGCTCCTGGAGTTCAGCCCCGCTCGGGGAGCCGCCGAAGCCCGGGGCGTCGACGGTGACGACGTCGATCGGGGCGAGCCTGTCGCGGACCAGGTCCCACATCGTCGAATCGAGCGGCATCGCGTGAAGAAGAAGGAACGGGAGCTTCCCTGCGTTTCCCGTTCGCCTTGTAGCTAGTACAGTCATACTCCCACCCTAGCCGCGCATCGTCGCTCAGGCCAGGGTTACGCGCCCGTGCACTCGCTTTCGCCGCGCAGAGCGCTCGCGCCGCCGTTGCCGATGCGGCACACGCGCTGCCGGCGGCAGGCGTCATCTCCTTCCTCGATGCCTCCAGCACGAGGTGTGCCAGTGCCGCCTCGAATCGATCCCGAACCGGGAGCCTAGGACGGTGTCCTCCGTCCACGCCACCTCGTGCGCCTCGCCGACGCCGATCGCGCCTCCGCATCCGGGGCACACGTAGCGTTTGGCCGCTTCGGGGATGTGCAAAACCTTGTACTCGGCGCCGTCGCGGCCGATCTCGCGCTTCACGCCGCCCATGGCCGCCCGTGCATTCAGCGGGCGCACCGGCCGCGAGTACTTCTTCGACCGGCGCATCAGAACAGCCTGTCCTCCGGGTTGTCCAAGCCGCGCATTTCGTCGTAGTCGAGGACGACGCACTCGATGCCCCTGTCCTCGGCCAGGACCCTGGCCTGGGGCTTGATCTCCTGGGCGGCGAAAACCCCGCGCACCGGGGCCAGCAGCGGATCGCGCTCGAGCAGCGCGAGGTACCGGGTCAGCTGTTCGACGCCGTCGATCTCCCCGCGTCGCTTGACCTCCACCGCCACGTGCCCGCCGTCGCCGTCGCGCACAAGGAGGTCGACCGGCCCGATGGCCGTCGGAAACTCCCGGCGCACCAAGCTCATGCCCTCGCCGATCCGCTCGACCTGCTCGGCCAGGAGCGCCTGCAAATGCGCCTCGACGCCGTCTTTGACGAGGCCCGGCTCGATTCCAAGGTCGTGGCTGGCCTCGGCACGCACCTCGAAGATGCGCACGACGAGCCTGTCCTCGCTCTTGTTGCGTGAGACCTCCCACACTTCGCTCACGCCGGATGCGGCTTCGTCTTCGTCGGGCTCGCGCACGGACATCGAGCAAGGGGGGCTCATCCAATTGAGCGGCTTGTAGGAGCCGCCGTCGGCGTGGACGAGCACCGAGCCGTCGGCTTTGACCATGAGAAGCCTCGTCGCCCTCTCGAGATGGGCGTCGAGGCGGCCCGAGTAATCGACGGAACACTCAGCAAAGACTACGCGCATAGCCTCACAGCCTACCCGATGCGCCTGACGTCGCGCCTCGCTCGCCCAGCGGGCGCCCGCCCAATGAGCGCGCCCGCCCGACGCGCGGCGAGTCGGTCAGAAGTCGGCCGGCTCCTCGGCCGGCGGCGCGGAATCGATCCACGAGACGAGCCCCGCGAATTGGGCGGCGCCCAGCGCGGCCTCGTATTCGACGCCGTCGCCGAGGAACTCGACGACCGTGGTCCCCGGGAGCGTGCCCTGGCGATGCCCGCGGATCTCCAGAAGCTCGCGGGGAAAGCTCCATTTGGAGTTCAGCACCAGGGACCTGCGCGGATACCATTCGATCGCATCGGCTTGGAGCGCGATGATCCCGGGAATCCAGCGGCTTCCCTTTCGCCGCAGCGCGCATTGAAATGTGCCGTACTTGTGCAGAAGCCCTCTCAGGCGCACGAAGTAGACGCTGAGAAACGCGAGGCCCGCCAGGGCGCCTGCGAACGCAACGGCCAGTACGACGTCGAGCGCCCTCATGTCCCCGCCTTTCGTGCCTTTGCTGCGCGTTCCCGGCCGCTGCGCGTCCGGCTGCCGCGCACCCGGCTACTCAGTGTGCCCTGTGTCCGAATGCTCGACGACGACGTAGGCGTGGTCCTCGTCAACCGTCACAAAACCGCCGTCGACCTTGAAGACGAGCGAGCGGCCCTCCGAAAGGTCCACCTCGACCCTGCCGGGCACGAGGAGCGCCATGAGGGGAGTGTGCCCGGGCAGAATTCCCATGGCCCCCTCGTGAGACGGGACGACGAGGTGGTCGGTGTCTCCCGACCACACGAGCGCCTCCCTGTCGACGATCTCGACTTTCATCAGCCCTGCTCCTGGCGAAGCTTCTCCCACGAGCGTTCGATGTCTTCGATGCCGCCGATGTTGAAGAACGCCTGCTCGGGAATGTGGTCGTACTCGCCGTCGCACAGGCGGCGGAAGGCCTCGACTGTCTCGTCCACGGGAACCGTCGACCCCTCGACGCCTGTGAACTTGAGAGCCGTGTAGGTGTTTTGCGAGAGGTACTGCTGAATGCGCCGGGCCCGGGCGACCGTCACCTTGTCCTCTTCGGACAGCTCGTCGACGCCCAGGATGGAGATGATGTCTTGCAGCTCCTTGTTCTTCTGAAGGACGGCCTTGACTCGGGTGGCGACCTCGTAATGCTCCTGCCCCACCACCTGCGGGTCGAGGATGCGCGAGGTCGACGTCAGCGGATCGACGGCCGGGTAGAGCCCGCGCGAGGCGATCTCTCGCGAAAGCTGGGTGGTCGCGTCCAAGTGGGCGAACGTCGTGGCCGGGGCCGGGTCGGTGTAATCGTCCGCGGGCACGTAGATCGCCTGCAGCGAGGTGATCGAATGGCCTCTCGTGGAGGTGATGCGCTCCTGGAGGGCGCCCATCTCGTCGGCGAGGGTCGGCTGGTATCCGACGGCGGAGGGCATGCGCCCCAACAGCGTGGAGACCTCCGAGCCGGCCTGGGTGAATCGGAAGATGTTGTCGATGAACAGAAGGACGTCCTGGTTCTCGACGTCGCGGAAGTACTCCGCCATCGTCAGCCCGGACAGCGCCACCCGAAGGCGCACGCCCGGCGGCTCGTCCATCTGCCCGAAAACCAGGGCCGTCTTGTCGAGGACGCCGGCCTCGGCCATCTCGTTGATGAGGTCGTTGCCCTCTCGGGTGCGCTCGCCGACGCCGGCGAACACGGAGACGCCGTCGTGGTCCTGGGCCACGCGCTGGATCATCTCCTGGATGAGGACCGTCTTGCCGACTCCCGCGCCTCCGAACAGGCCGATCTTGCCGCCCTGGACGTACGGGGTGAGAAGGTCGATGACCTTGATTCCCGTCTGGAACATCCGCGTCTCGGGCTCGAGCTCGTCAAAGGCAGGCGGCTTGCGGTGGATCGGCCACCGTTCTTCGACCTGGAGGGCCTCGTCGCCGTCGAGGTTGAGGCATTCGCCGAACACGTTGAACACGTGCCCCTTCGTCGCCTCGCCGACCGGCACGGAGATGGGCGCGCCCGTGTCCGTGACGAGGGCCCCGCGCACGAGGCCGTCGGTCGGCTTGAGGGCGATGGCGCGGACGATGTTGTCGCCCAGGTGCTGGGCGACCTCGAGCGTCATGTCGTATGAGCCTTCGCCCTCCCCCTGGGCGCTGAGGTCCACGTGCGTGGTCAAGGCGTTGTTGATCTCGGGTAAGGAGTCCGCCGGGAATTCGACGTCGACGACGGCTCCGATGACCTGGACGATGCGTCCGGTTCCCGGATTGGATACGAGCGTGGTCATGTTTCTCCTTTAAGCACCCTGCTTGAGCGCGTCGGCGCCCGAGACGATTTCGGTGATCTCTGTCGTAATCTCCGCCTGGCGGGCGTTGTTGGCCAAGCGGGTGTAGTCCTCGATGAGCTTCTGGGCGTTCTCCGTGGCCGAGTGCATCGCCTGTTGGCGCGAGGCGAGCTCCGAGGCGGCGGCCATGAGGAGAACCGAATGAATGCGCTGGCTCACGTACATCGGCAGCAGCGCGTCGAAGATGTCCTCCGCCGAAGGCTCGAACTCGAAGAGCGGGCGAGTTTCCTCCGGCCTGTCCCCCAGGTCGTCGACCGGACCGCGCTCGTCGTCGTCTTCGGCCTCGACGACTTCGAGGGGGAGCATGTGGCGCACCTGGACGATCTGCCGGACCATCGAGACGAACCTCGTGTAAACGACGATGAGCTCGCCGACGCCGCCGTCTTCGGGCGCGGCGAGATAGGCGTCGAGAAGTGTGGAGGCGACGTCGTCGGAGACGGCGACATTGGGGTTGTCGGACTTGCCGGTCCACGACTTCGCCACCTCGACTCCCCGGAACCTGTAGTAGGACTCGCCGCGGCGCCCGCTCACGTACAGAATGGGCTCCCTGCCTTCGCCCTGCAGCCGCTCGACCAGCCGGTCGGCCTCGCGAAGGACGGACGAGGAGTAGGCGCCCGCCATCCCCCTGTCCGAGGTGACGACGAGGACTGCCACCCGGTTCGTGTCCTCGCGGTGGGTGAGCATGGGGTGGTCGAGCTCGTGGTCGTGGAGGGCCACGGCCGCTATCGACCGCGTGAGGATCCGGGTGTAGGGATCCAGGCCGCTCGCGGCCTCTCGCGCCCTGCCGATGCGCGAGGCGGCGATGAGCTCCATCGCGCGGAAGACCTTCTCCAGCGTCGCCGTCGCCCTGATCTTCTCCTTGAAGACCCTCTGTGCGCCCGCCACGTCAGCCCCGCTTCGCCCGGACGATCTGCTCTTTGGCGACTTCAGTCTCCACTTCGATCTCGCCCTCTTCGTCCGCGACGACCCCCTCGGAGACGAGGTAGCCGCGTGTGAACTCCTTGACCGCGGTGTGAAGCTCTTCTTCCGTCTCCTTCTCGAGGAGCCCGGTGTCCGCGATCTTCTCCAGCACGCCGGTGTTGTGGCGCAGATAGTCGAGCAGGCGCCTCTCATAGTCGTGGACTTTGTCGAGCGGAAGCTCGTCGAGGAAGCCGTTGGTCCCCGCCCACACCGAGGCGACCTGGTCCTCCACCTTGTAGGGCGTGTACTGCGGCTGGCGCAGCAGCTGCATGAGGCGCTCGCCCCTGGTCAGCTGCTGGCGCGTGGTCGCGTCGAGGTCGGAGGCGAACATGGCGAACGCCGCCTGCGCGCGGTACTGCGCGAGCGTGATCTTCAGCGTTCCCGCCACCTTCTTCATCGCCTTGATCTGGGCGTCGCCGCCCACGCGCGAGACGGAGATTCCGACGTCGACGGCCGGGCGCTGATTGGCGTTGAACAGATCCGACTGGAGGAAGATCTGCCCGTCCGTGATCGAGATGACGTTTGTGGGAATGTAGGCGGAGACGTCGTTGGCCTTCGTCTCGATGAGCGGCAGCCCCGTCATCGAACCTCCGCCCATCTCGTCCGAAAGCTTGGCGCAGCGCTCGAGAAGGCGCGAATGCAGGTAGAAGACGTCGCCCGGGTAGGCCTCGCGCCCCGGCGGGCGGCGCAGCAGCAGGGAAACCGCGCGATAGGCTTCGGCCTGCTTGGAAAGGTCGTCGAAGACGATGAGCACGTGTTTGCCGTTGTACATCCAGTGCTGGCCGATGGCCGAGCCGGTGTACGGCGCCAGATACTTGAAGCCCGCCGGGTCGGACGCCGGAGAGGCGACGATTGTCGTGTAATCCATCGCGCCGGCCTTCTCGAGCGTTCCGCGGACGGAGGCGATGGTCGAGCCCTTCTGGCCGATGGCGACGTAGATGCACCGAACCTGCTTCTTCGGGTCGCCGGAGAGCCAGTTCTCCCTCTGGTTGACGATCGTGTCGATCGCCAGGGCCGTCTTGCCCGTCTGGCGGTCGCCGATGATGAGCTGACGCTGGCCACGGCCGATCGGAATCATCGAATCGATCGCCTTGATGCCGGTTTGCAGCGGCTCGTGGACGGATTTGCGCATCATGACGCCGGGGGCCTGCAGCTCCAAGGCGCGGCGGCCCTCGGACCCCTGGATCTCGCCGAGCCCGTCGAGCGGACGCCCGAGCGGATCCACGGTGCGGCCGAGGTACCCCTCGCCGACGGGAACCGAGAGGACCTCTCCGGTGCGCCGCACTTCCTGGCCCTCTTCGATCGAAGAGAATTCGCCGAGGACGACGACGCCGATCTCGCGCTCCTCCAGGTTCATGGCCAGGCCGAGGGTTCCGTCTTCGAAGGTCAGCAGTTCGTTGGCCATGGTGCCGGGAAGCCCCTCGACGCGGGCGATGCCGTCGGCGGTCAAGGTGACGTGGCCGACCTCCTCGCTCACGGACTTGGCAGGCTCGTAGGAGCTCACGAAGTTGTCGAGCGCCGCCCGGATCTCCTCGGGCTGGATGGTAAGTTCAGCCATTCCTCTTTCCTTAACTACGTAGGCGGTGGCCGCCGGTTACTTGATGACGGCGTCCTTGACGCCCTTGATCCGCGTGGCGAGCGTCGCGTCGATGACGTCGTCGCCTATGTGTATGCGAATGCCGCCCACGGCTGCGGAGTCGATCGCGACGTGAACGGACACGTCTTTGCCGTAACGCGCTGAGAGGATCCTCTTCAGCCGTTCTTCCTGTTTGCGGGTGAGCGGGCTCGCCGCCGTAACGGAGGCGACGAGCTTGGATTGGATCTCCGCCGCGGCGTCGACGTACCCCGTCAGCGAAGCGGCGATCGTCGGGAGCGGCGCCCGCGCCACGGCGCGGCGGACAAGCGTCAGCGCGGACGCGCCGACGTGCTTTTTCCACACGCGGTCGGCCAACGCGCCCCTGCGCGCGAGGGAAACGGCGTCGTCGGACAAGGCGATGCGCAGGTCGCGCTCCTCGGCCAAAAGCCTCATGGCCCGATACAGCTCGCCCTCTGTCTCGCCCAGCTTTCCGGCCGAGTCGGCGTGCGCGAGCACGGATTGCACGCCGAGGAGCTCGAGGGAGTCGGCGATGTCCGCCTCGTCGGCCCACCGATCGCGCACGAGCCCGATGACGAGCTCGGCCGTCTCCTCGGAAAACCGCGCGGAGAAGACGTCGGAGGCCAAACGCGCGCGGTCCTCCGCCGAGCGGCTGGAATCGGCAAGCGAACGCTCAAGCTGGCCGGACGCGCGAAGAACGTCGGCTGCGGCGAAGGCCTCCTCGCCGAAATCGATCCCGCGCGCGCTCTTTTGCCGCAAAAGCGCGCCCCAACGGTCCCTTGCCCGCTCGTAGGATTCCCGGCTGACGGCACGCATCTACTTCTCCTTCGGCCGCGATCCGGCCGAGGCGCTCACATCCGCCTCGAGCTCGTCGAGGAACGAATCGACCACCGCGGAAGAGACCTTGGGGTCGAGGGCCTGCTCGCCGACGATTCGCCCGGCCAGTTCGGCGGCCAGCGATCCGACGTCGCGCCGAAGCTGGGTCCTCGCGAGCTTCGCGTCGGCCTCTATCTGGCGCTGAGCTGCGTCCGCGACCCTCTTCGCCTCGACGGAGGCGTTCTTCTTGGCGCCCTCGACGATCGCCGCGGCGTTGCTCTGGGCCGTCTCGCGGATTCGCGCCGCCTCGCGCCTGGCCTCGTCGACCTCGTCCGCGAGCGCCGCCCGTTCGCGGGCTGCCTCCTCGCGGGCGCGCTCCGCCTGGTTCAGCCCCTCGTCGATCTTCTGCGTGCGCTCGTCGAGAAGCCGCATGAAGGTGGGCCAGGCGAACTTGAAGATCGCCAGGGCGACGATGACGAACGAGACGGTTCCCCAGACCAGGTCGGCCGTCGCCGGAAGTATGAGGGAGTGCTCGGAAGCGGTCGTCATGATCAGGAGCCGAAGGCGAAGCCGGCCACGAAGCCCAGCAGACCGAGGGCCTCGGTGAAGGCGATCGACAGGAACATGTTGACGCGCAGGTATCCCTTGAGCTCGGGCTGGCGCGCCGTCGCTTCCTGGTTCTTCGCGCCGATGAGTCCGATGCCGATGCCGGGGCCGAGGGCCGCGAGACCGTAACCGATGGTGGCGATGTTGCCGATCATTTCGAGTTCCTTTTGTTCGGTGGATAAATCAGTGTTCTATGGACAGTGAGATGTAGGCCGCGGCCAGCAGGGCGAAGATGTAGGCCTGCAGGGCGGCCACGAAAGCTTCGAAAAGCGTGAACACGACCCCTGCCGTGAGGGTCAGGGAGCCTAGGGCGATCCCCATTCCCCCGCTCATCGAAAGGTAGAGGTAGTGGGTTCCCAGGAAGCAGAGGACGAGCAGGAGGTGCCCCGAGACCATGTTCGCCAGAAGTCGGATGGTCAGCGTGAGCGGGCGGATGACGAAGGTCGAGAGCAACTCGATCGGCGTCATGAAGAGGTAGATGGGTTTGGGCACGCCCGGCGGGAAGAGCTGCTCCTTGAAGAAATGCCCGGCGCCGTTGGCCTTGATTCCCGCGTAAAGGAAAGAGACGTAGGCCACGATCGCGAAAATCAAGGGCATGCCGATGATGGACGTCGATGCGATCTGCAGCCCGGGGATGATGCCCGTGATGTTCATGAAGAGCAAACCCATGAAGATAGTGGCAAGGAGCGGCTGATACGGCTTCGCCCTCTCCCCCAGGATCTCGTGGCCCACCTGATTGCGCGAAAAGTCGAGGATCGATTCGAAAGCCCCCTGCGCGCGGCCCGGCACGAGCTTCGCCCTCTTGAAGTAGAGGAAACAGAGAAGGAAGAGCACGGCGACGGCGATGAGCCGGACGAGGACCACCCTGTTGATCGCGAAGGGCGTCCCGCCGAAGAGTATGGGGTCGGGGAAGAACTCGTCGATCGACGGCGCTTCGAAGTCGCCTGAGGCCAAGACCCGGCCGTTCGCCAGAGCCGTGAACGCGTTCGACACTTCCTACCCCTTCGTTGATCCGGCAGCGTGGTTTGTCGTATTCGCACCATACACCACCCGCGGGAATGTCCGCGAGCACGTACACCGATACTACGCCTTGAACCGAGAAAGGCGCCACATGCGCGTCGAACAGGAGCGGTGAGACGCTCCCCGTCGAGCGAAGCGAAGGGAAGGCGTCAGTCGAAGCGAACGCGCAATGCCAGGCGAAGCGTAGGAAAACATCAAGCGGGAGCGTCGGCCTCTTCGTCGTCCCTTCCAACGTTCCGCTCTTCGGGGCTTCTGCGCTCTTCGAAGCCTTCCCGTTCTTCGAAGCCTTCCCGCTGCCTCAACGCGCCCCACGAATCGATCGCGAGGGACACGACGACGCCGAGCGCCACCGCAACCGCCAGCGCTCTGCGATTCAGGCCGGCCCAGCTGTCAAGGGCGGTGAAGACGCCGAGCACCGTCGCCATTTTCAGAACGAAGCCGAAAGCCATCGCCGCGCCCGAGCACCGGCGGGCCGCGACCGCCGTGAGCGCGCCCGTAGCGCCGACCGCTGCCGCGGCGACGGCGGTCGAACGGGCGACGTCGAATCTCCCCGCCGCCGCGAAAACGCCGGCCCCCAGGCAACCGAGCACGGCCATGGCCGCGAGGTTCCACAAAGCGATCATCCGCAACGTTCTGTCGGCGTCGGCCATCCGTCCGCCCCTACGCCCCTCGCCGCGCATCGGCGCGCCTCTGGAGGCGTTCGACGCTTTCGACGCCGCCTTCCGGGCTCGCTGCGCTCTCTCGAGACGCCGTGCGTTCCCGGGGCGCTGCCTGTTCCCGAGGCGCCGTGCGCTCGCGGGGAACGTCGGCTTCCGTCTCGACCTCGATCAGCTTGTGTCTGGCTGCGCGCCGCGATCGCGGCAGCAACGATCCGCCGGGCGGCTGCTCAGCCTGCCGCGGCGATCCGCCGGGCGCCGGAGGATCGGCCAGGCGAACCTCCGGGGCCCGCGAATCAGCGTGCTTTCCTCCCGCCCGCTGAAGCGCATCTGGAACTCTCTCCAGCGGCGCCGCAGCTCCTTGCAACGGTTGCCCCTCTGCGGGCTCCGCGGCTTTCGTCTGCGCCGCGGCCTTCATCCGGCCCTCGCCTGCCTCCCGCTCGGGGGCGGCGGATTCCGCGCCCTTGGCGTCGGAAGGGCGAGCGTCGACCTCTGAAGGGCGAGCGTCCGCCGCGGGCGAGCGGGCGTTCGTCGCATCGGCGGAGGGGATCCTCGTGTCGTCGTCGGCGTCGTCCCCGCGCCTGCCGAACTGATGGCGTGTGACGAATATCCCGAAGATGAGGCAGACGAAGGCGACCGCCCCGACGATTCGCGCGGGGAATCTCACGAGCGCCACACAGGTCAGAGAGGCCATAGCGGCCCACATGTAGAGAATGAGGACGGCGCCCGCGTGGGAATGCCCCCGGCGCAGAAGCCGGTGGTGAAGGTGGCCGGCGTCGGCGGCGAACGGGGACTGCCCGCGGGCGAGCCTGCGGGTGACCGCCCACGTGAAATCGAGGAGCGGCAAGAAAATCACGGCGGCGGGCACGAGAAGCGGCATCACCGCGGGAAGGGCGTATCCGGGCGACGTGTTGGCCGGATCGATTTGCCCCGTCACGAGGATGCCCGCCGCCGCGATGAGCACGCCGAGCATGAGGGCGCCGGAATCGCCCATGAAGATCCGGGCCCGGTGGAAATTGTGAGGAAGGAAACCGGCGCATATTCCGACGACGGCGGCGACCACGACGCACGCCGCCGACGCGTAGTCGCTCGGGGAGGCGTCGCGCGTGAGCGCGTAAGAATAGACGAAGAAAGCCAGTCCGGCGATTCCCACGATTCCCGCGGCCAGCCCGTCGAGCCCGTCGACGAAGTTCACCGCGTTGGCCACGACGACCATGACGATCGTCGTGATGAAGAGCGTCAGCCGCGTCGATCCGACAGTCAGCCCCATGAGGGGGACGGTGACCAACTGGACTCCCTGCCACGCCATTGTTCCGGCGGCGAGCACCTCGCCCGCCAGCTTCGCGTACCAGACGAGCTCCCAGACGTCGTCTATCGCTCCGACCAGGCACATGAAGCCCGCGCCGAGCAAGACGCCCCAAATCGCGGAACCTCGCGGAAAGACGCCCGAAAGGTAGGGTATTCGCGAGGCGATGAGGATGGCTGCTGAAAATCCCAGGTACATCGCCACTCCGCCCAGCCTGGGTATGGGAAGTGTGTGCACATCGCGTTCGCGCACCTGGGTGATGGCTCCGAGCAAAAGCGCCAGACGTTTGACGACGGGGACCAGCAGATACGTCGCAACGGCTGCGATCGCCATGATGAGAAGGTAAACGCGCACTAGGCAACATCTCCGAATCGGGCGAGCTCGCCCCTGCCGACGCCGCCTTCTCGCAGAACCCTCATGAGCCCGCCGTCGAAGGACACGATCGTGGAGGGGGATCCGCCCGGGCACGGACCGCCGTCGAGATAGACGGCGACCTTCTCCCCGAGCTGCTCAACGGCTTCGCCCGCCGTGGCGGCGGGCGGGCGGCCGCTGAGATTCGCGGACGAGACGGCAAGCGGCCCGGCCTCCTCCAGCAATTCCAAGGCAAGAGGATGATTCGGCATCCGCAACGCGATTGTGCCGTTCGTCTCACCTAGGTCCCATCCGAGCCGCTCGGACGGCAGAATGAGGGTCAGCGCGCCGGGCCAGAACTCGCCCATAAGGGCTTTCGCGACGTCGGGGGCCTCCCGCGCCAGCTCCTCAGCCTGGGCCGCAGAGGCGACGAGGACGGGCGAGGGCTTGTCTCGCCCGCGTCCCTTCGCCGTGAGAAGGCGATCGACGGCTCGGGGGCTTCGAGGGTCGGCCCCGACCCCGTAGACGGTGTCGGTAGGAAGCACAACGAGCGAACCTTCGCGCACGGCTGCGGCCCCTGCCCCTATGGCGGCGGCGTCCGCGCTGTCGATGACTCTCATCGCGCCTCCCAACTTCAATGCTCATCTAAGGGTAGCCGAGCTCGCAGCCATCGCGGGCGTCCGGCTAGATCCACTCCCGTCTCCGCCTTGACGAATCCCGTCTTCAACGCAAGGCGCCGCAGCGGCGCCGCTTGCCCCTCGGCGTGTTCCATGACCAAAAGCCCGCCCGGCCGCAAAAGTCCAACCGCCTTTTCAACCAGGGCGTTCGGCATGTCCAGGCCGTCTTCTCCGCCTCCCCACAGGGCGGCGGCGGGGTCGGCGAGAACCTCCGGAGAGAGTTCGCAGTGCGCGGGCACATACGGGGGATTCGCGACGACGACGTCGAACTTCCCGCGCACGCCGCCAAGTTCGCGGGCATCGCCGGATTCGCGGGCATCGCCGGATTCGCGGGCATCGCCGGATTCGCGCACGCAGGAGAATTCCAGCGCGTCGGCGAGGACGAACTCGACGAGGCCGCCGTAGGCGACGTTGTTTTCACGGGCCACTTGAAGGGCCTCGGCCGAGGCGTCGACGCCGACGACAGCGGATCCCGGGACCTCCGTCGCCACGGCGAGGGCGATGGCGCCCGACCCTGTGCACAGGTCGAGGACGCGCGGCCGCCCGCCCCGATCGGCGATCCGCCGGGCCTCGTCGACGGCGTCTTGCGCAACCGCCTCGGTTTCGGGCCTGACGATGAAGGCGCCCGGGCGGCTGACAAGCTCAAGCCAGCGAAAGCACATGCGCCCGGTGATGTGCTGAAGCGGCTCGCGGGCAGCTCTGCGCGCGACGGCGCGCGAAAAGGCCGCGCGTTCGTCAGGGGTCGGGTCAGCGGCAGGCAGGCGGCGTACGCCGACCGCGAATTCGGCGAGCTCGCGGGCGTCCGACGCCGGGGAGGCCACTCCGGCGTCGCGCAAAAGAGCGGACGCCTCCGCAATCAGGCGATTCCAACTTCTTTGAGTCACTCCTGTGAGGCCATCCGCTCGGCCTCGTCCATCTCGCGAGCCGAATCGACGAGAGGCTCGAGGTCTCCGGCGAGAACCTGGTCGAGGTTGTAAGCCTTGTACCCCGTGCGATGGTCGGAGATCCTGTTCTCGGGGAAGTTGTAGGTGCGGATTCGCTCGGAGCGATCGACCGTTCGCACCTGCGAGCGGCGCATGGCGGCGTTTTCCTCGGCCTGCCGCTCGAGCTGCATCTGGCGAAGCCTCGCCCTCAGGACGCGCATGGCAGCCTCGCGGTTCTTGATCTGCGACTTCCCGTCCTGGCAGGAGACGACCAAACCGGTGGGAATATGCGTGATGCGCACGGCGGAATCCGTTGTGTTCACGGACTGCCCGCCCGGGCCGGAGGAACGAAAGACGTCGACGCGAATGTCGGCGTCGGCGATCTCGACCTCGCCGGGGTCGTCGACCTCGGCGAAGACGAGCACTCCGACCGCGGAGGTGTGTATGCGGCCCTGCGATTCGGTGACGGGGATGCGCTGGACGCGGTGGACCCCCGCCTCGAATTTGAGATGCGCCCACACACCGTCGGCGGAGTCCTCAGGGGCCGAGCGCAGGCGGACGGCCATCTGCACGTCCTTGAAGCCGCCGAGCTCGGAGGGCATCGAGCTGAGGATCTGCGTCTGCCACCCCATCCGCTCGGCGTAACGCTCGTACATTCGCAGCAAGTCTCCGGCGAAGAGGGCCGATTCTTCGCCGCCCTCCCCCGCCTTGACTTCGACGATGGCGTCGCGGGCGTCGTCGGGGTCGCGGGGAATGAGCGCGTCTTTGAGGGCGGCCTCGGCCTGCGCATAAGCTTCCTGCAAATCAGGCAGCTCGGGGCGGAAAAGCTCGGCGTCCTCGCCGCCGGCTTCGACGATCTCGCGGGTTTCCGAAAGATCGGCCTCGGCGCGCCGGTAGGCCTGGTAGACGCGCACGACCCGTCCCAGCTCGGCGTATCTGCGCCCGAGGGATTTCATCTTCTCGGGGCTGGAGAGCGCCTCGGGGCTGGACATCTCCGTTTCAATTCTGCGGTGTTCGGCGAGCATCTGCTCGGCGAGCTCGACCTGACTGCTCATTCCTCGCCACACTCCTTCTCAAAAATACACCTCGGCGCCGACGCATTTCCTGCGTCGGCGCCGAGAGCACGAACTACTTGGCCTTCCGCTTTCCGTAACGGGCCTCGAACTTGGCCACGCGGCCGCCGGTGTCGAGAATCTTCTGCTTGCCCGTGTAGAAGGGGTGGCAGGCGCTGCACACATCGACGCGAAGGTGGTCGCCTTCAATCGTCGAACGGGTCTCGAACTCGTTGCCGCACGTGCACGAAACCTTGATGGCATGGTATTCGGGATGGATTCCCCGCTTCATTTGAGCTCCTTGGATCGTTGAACGCCCCGGGTCCGATGCGCGGACGGCCTCTCTGGGAGACCGCCCTTGCCGCGGGGCGAAAACGCCCGCGGCCGCGACACCGGTGAACCGGAAGCCGACGAGTTATTTTTACACAACTCGCCGCCTTTGTACATCCGCTTACGCCGTGGGAGGACGGACGAGTCGCGGCGCCGCTCGCGGAGCGGATTGATCGACGCCGTCCGCGGCGCAGATCAATTCGCCTGCATCGACTTCATGATCTGCACGAGGAACTCCGCATTCGACTCGGTCTTGCGCAAACGCCCGAGCATGAAATCAGAGGCCTCCGCCACATCGAGCGTTCCAAGGGCTCGGCGCAGCTGCCAGATGACCTTGAGCTCCTCCTGGCTGAAGAGCAGCTCCTCGCGGCGCGTGCCGGAGGCGTTGACGTCGATCGCCGGGAAGATGCGCCGATCCGCCAGCTGGCGCGAGAGGCGCAGCTCCATGTTGCCCGTGCCCTTGAACTCCTCGAAAATCACCTCGTCCATCTTCGAGCCGGTTTCGACGAGCGCCGAGGCGATGATCGTCAAGGACCCCCCGTTTTCGATGTTGCGGGCGGCGCCGAAGAACTTCTTCGGCGGGTAGAGGGCAGCGGCGTCGACGCCTCCCGAAAGGATCCGCCCCGAAGCGGGCGCGGCGAGGTTGTAGGCGCGAGAAAGCCTGGTGAGCGAATCGAGAAGCACGACGACGTCTTGGCCGAGCTCCACGAGGCGCTTGGCCCGTTCGATGGCGAGCTCGGCGACGATCGTGTGGTCGGAGGCCGGGCGGTCGAAGGTCGAGGCGATGACCTCCCCCTTGACCAGGCGCTTCATGTCCGTGACTTCCTCGGGGCGCTCGTCAACCAGCACCACCATGAGGTGGACGCGCGGGTTGTTCGACGCAATTGCCATGGCTATCTGCTGCATGACCATCGTCTTTCCGGCCTTCGGCGGGGCGACGATGAGGCCGCGCTGGCCCTTCCCGATCGGGGCGACGAGGTCGATCGCACGCGGTGTCATGGCCTTCGGCGTCGTCTCCAAACGCAGCATGTCCTGCGGGTAGAGAGGGGTGAGTTTGTTGAACTCGGGCCGCGTAAGCGAGCGTTCGACGTCGAGGGAATTGATCGTGTCGATCTGAACGAGCTGGTTAAGCTGGTTGTAATGGTTGCGATTGCGGTTGCGATTGCGGTTGTTGTAGTGCTGATCGCCCTCGGTGCGCGGACGGACCGCGCCGACGATGGCGTCGCCGCGGCGCAGCCCGTGCTGCTTGACAATCTGCTGGGAGACCGCGGCGTCGTTCCCGCCCGGGAGATACCCTCCGGTGCGCAGGAAGGCGTTGTTTCCGTCGAAGTCGAGGATGCCGGCGACTTGCAGAAGCTCCTCGTCGTCGCGCTGCGTGGCTTCCTGAAACTCGCTGCGGTCGCGGTTGCGGTTCCTGTTGCGGTTGCGCGAGCGACGGTCGGCGGCCGTTTCCTCTCCGCCGGCGCGGCGCTCCGCCGCATCCCCGATCGCGTCGAGCGCCGCACGCTTGTCGGATTCGGTCATGCCGCCGTCGCGCCCGCGATCGTCGCGATTCTTTCCCCTGCCGTTGCGCTCGTTGTTGCGTTCGGCGCGCTCGCGCGCCACACGCTCGTTGCGTTCGCGCCTCTGGCGCCGCGAAAGATGTTCGGACTTGTCTTCGGAACTCTTGGATTCGGGCAGAACGATGTCGATCTCGCCCTCGCGAGGGCCGCGACGGCGAACCCGCGCCCCCTGGGCGCCGCGGTCATCGGAACGATTCCCGGGCTTGAAACCGTCCTGCCCGGCTGTCTTGGCGCCGCTCCGATCCTGGGCGCCGTCGCTTGAGCCGCCGTCGCTCGGATTGCTGCCGCCGCTCGAACTGTCGCCGTCGCCGCTCGGATTGCCGCCGCCGCTCGAACTGTCGCCGTTGCCGCTCGGATTGTGCGCGTCCCGGGCGGCGGGCCATTCGAATGGGGTGTTGGTTTCGACCTTTTCCTTCACAGGCTTCGCTTCAGCAGAGGCGCCGGCGTCGCCGCCTTTGGCCGCATTCGCACCGGCGGAAGCGATATTGGCACCGGCCGGAGCAGCATTGGCGCCGGCCGGGGCAAGGGCCGCTTTGACCCGTCCGGCGAGCGGATTGGCTTCGCCAGAGGCCGATTTGGCGGCGTCGGCCTTGATCTTGGGGGCTTCGTAGCGCACCTTGATCTCGGTCCTGTTTTTGGGCGGGCGTCCGCGCCGCGCCGGTCCCGTTACGGATCGAATCGCGGCGACAAGATCTGCCTTCTTGGCTTTCGGGTCAACCTCAAGACCCAGAGTTTTAGCCGCTTCCCGTAGTTCGGGCAGGCGCATGGTCGATACCGCGCCCAGGTTGATTTGGCTCACGAGGTTCCTTCCTCGGATTGTCGGCCTGTGTCGACAATCGACTTGTGGGGGAATAACACCGAATGTGCGTAATTTCGGTGAAGGGAATAGCCGGGGACGCCTCTGGTCTCTCCGAGCTGGTTCTAGAATAGCAGCGTTTTTTATCAGTACCTACATTTTAAGGAAATTGCCGGCGAGTTCTTCTCCCCAACCGACGCGCCCTCTCCTTTCCACGCCCCTCTGCTCCTTTCCGCGGCCTTCTGCGGCCACCGCATTTTAACGGACCGTCGTACCATTCCCTCGCGATTCCTCGATGAGGTGCGCACCGCTGCCGATTCCCGCGGTGACCGATCTGAATCCCCGGGCGGCAAGCAGATCCCGCGTGCGCCGATCCAATTTGTCGAAAACAAGCACCGAAGGGCCCGCCCCCGAAATGACAGCGGGCCATTCCGCCTCGCGCAAAGCCCGAAGGACTTCAGCCGATTCCGGCATGGAATCAGCGCGATAGCCCTGATGCAGGCGGTCGCCGGTCGCCTCGAGGAGCAAGTCCGGCCTCCCTTGAAGCGCAAGAACCAGCATGGCCGCCCTCGACGCGTTGAAAGCCGCGTCCCCATGGGGCACGTCGGACGGCAAAACAGAGCGCGCGGCTTCGGTGGCCAATTCCGCTTCGGGAACCAAAAGGGTGGTCTTTATCTCTTTTGCGACGTCGATCTTCACAGCCTTGGGCCCCTCGTCCGCCATCCACGAAAGAACCGCCCCGCCGTGAAGCGCGGGCGCCGCATTGTCGGGATGCCCCTCGAATTCCGTGGCAAGACGCAGGACTGCGTCGTCGTTGAAAAGCTCAGGTTCGTCGACGAGGCCTCGCACGAGCATGAGCCCCGCGACAACCGCGGCCGCGCTCGATCCAAGCCCCCTTCCCTGGGCGATTCCGTTGCGGCAGTTGAGCTCGATTCCGGCTTGCGGAAGCCCCGCGGCGTCGAAGCCGCGCCTCATCGCCCTGACGATGAGATGGGAATCGTCGGCGGGGAGCGTCCCCCGGCCTTCGCCCAGAATATGGACGCGCGTGGCCCCGGTGGTCAACCGCACGTGAACTTCATCCCACACGTTGTGGGCGAGTCCCAGGCAGTCGAACCCCGGACCTAGATTTCCCGATGTGGCGGGAACCCTCACTCCCGCCGTCGCTCGTGCGATGCGCATCACAAATCCAAAGCGGACGCGACCGCTTCCAGAGTGGGCGCGACCGGGTCGAAGGACAACTCGCGCCCCTCGAGCGCGGTGGCCGTGTCCTTGAGGCCGTTGCCCGTGACGGTGCACACGATCGTCGCGCCTTCGGGCACCTTCCCCTGCTCCGCAGCCTGCAAGAGCCCGGCGACGGAAGCGGCCGACCCCGGTTCGACGAAAACGCCCGTCTCTGCGGCGAGGATCGATTGAGCTTGAAGGATCTGTTCGTCGGTCACCCTGTCGATCCACCCCCGCGAATCGTCGCGGGCGGCCTCGGCATACTTCCACGAGGCCGGATTTCCGATCCTGATGGCCGTGGCGACGGTCTCCGGGCTCTCGACGACGCGGCCGAGCACGAGCGGAGCGGCGCCCCACGCTTGGACGCCCCACATCTGAGGAGTCTTCGTCGAAACGGGAGCCGCTCCGGCGGTGCAGGCCATCGATGTGAGGGCGGTGCGGCCTGCGTATTCGCAATAGCCCATCCAATACGCGCTGATGTTCCCGGCGTTGCCCACCGGAAGCACGTGGATGTCGGGGGCGTCGCCCAGCTCGTCGACGATCTCGAATGCGGCCGTCTTCTGCCCCTGAAGCCGGTACGGATTGACGGAATTGACGAGGGCGACGGGATGGCTTTCGGTCAGTTCGCGAACGATTCTCAAACAATCGTCGAAGTTCCCATCGACGGCGACTAGCGTGGCGCCGTGGACGATCGCCTGAGCGAGCTTCCCGGCGGCGATCTTTCCCGCAGGCAAGATGACGGCGGCGCTCAAACCCGCGGCGGCCGCATAGGCGGCGGCCGAAGCCGACGTGTTGCCCGTCGAAGCGCACGCCACGACTTTTGCGTCGGTTGCCAGCACTTGGGAGATGGCGGTCGTCATTCCGCGGTCTTTGAAGGAGCCCGTGGGGTTGGCGCCTTCGACCTTGATGTAGACGGAAGCCCCCGTTCGCGCATCGAGCGCGCGCGTATGGACGAGCGGGGTCCCGCCTTCCTTCAGGGTGACGATCGGATCGCCGTCGTCGAAGGGAAGCCAATCGGCATACTCGCGAATGAGCCCTTGCCACTGATGCGCCATCAGGATTCCTCCACTCGGTTGACGTTGTAAACCTCGGAAATGAACTCGGCGTCGGCCAGCTCGGCCAAAGTCGCCTCGAGGTCCGCCTGGAGGGCCTCGTGCGTGCTGACGGTCAGACGCGCCAGGCCGTCTTCTCCGGCCGTCTGGACGACCGCCCTGATCGAGACGCCGTGTGCGGCGAACACCCCCGTGACCTTCGTCAGCACGCCGATTTCGTCGCGCACGGCGAACTCCGCCTGGAAGCTCGAACGGCCGCGCGACGCTTCGAGCACCGGAATGTCGCCGTATATGAGTTCGCGCGGGGCGCGTCCGCCGTCGACCTTGTGTGAGGCGGCGGCGACGACGTCGGAGAGGACGGCCGAGGCCGTCGGCGCCCCCCCGGCCCCGGGGCCGTAGAACATGAGCCGATCTGCCGCCTCGGCCTCGATGACGACCGCATTGAACGCCCCGCGAACGGAGGCCAGCGGGTGGTCGAGCGGGACGAGGGTCGGGCCGACGTGCAATTCGATGCCTTCGGGACGGCGCTTGGCCGACGCCACAAGCTTCACCACGCACCCCGAACGTCCGGCGGATTCGATGTCCGCCTTCGTTATCGAGCGAATGCCGTGGACGTGCACGTCGTCGATGCCCACGCGGGTGTGGAAGGCGAGCGAGGCGAGAATCGCGCACTTGGCCGCGGCGTCGAGGCCGTCGACGTCGGCGGTGGGGTCGGCCTCCGCGTAGCCCAGCTCCTGCGCTTTGGCCAGCGCCTCGTCAAAATCGAGGCCCTTCACGGTCATCTCGTCGAGAATGTAGTTCGTTGTGCCGTTGACGATGCCCAGAACGGCCGTGATTCTGTCGCCCGCAAGCGATTCGCGCAGTCCGTAGACGACGGGAACGGCGCCCGCCACCGCGGCCTCGTAGTAAAGGTCGACGTCGGCCTGCGCCGCGGCCTCGTAAAGTTCGGGGCCGTGGGCCGCAAGAAGCGCCTTGTTGCCCGTGACGACCGACGCGCCCGCGGCGAACGCCCGAAAAATGTAGGCGCGCGCGGGCTCGATTCCGCCCATGAGCTCAATGACGATGTCCGCCTCGTCGATGATCGACGCGGGATCGTCCGTCAGAAGAGACCTGTCGACGGCGGGGTCGCGAGGCGCTGAGACATCCCTCACAGCGATTCCCACGAGCTCGAGCTGGGCACCCGATCTGGCGGCGAGGTCCTCTTTTTGCTCCGAAAGCAGGCGGGCGACCTGGGTTCCCACGGTTCCCGCTCCGAGAAGGACGATTTTGACGACGGTCACTGTTCTCCTTTCGCTGGAAGTAGCTTACCGCCATCGGGCCGATGAGGCTCGCCGATCCACAGACTCTTGCCGGTCCACAGCGTCGCATCGGTCCACAGCGTCGCATCGGTCCACAGCCCTCGCCCCATGCGCACTTCGCGCGCCGCACCGCCTCGCAAGCCCTTTTGACGAGAGTCTGGGAGAATCGAAGCCTGAGTGAATCGAAGCCCGGGCCAACCCGAATTCTGGCCAATCCGAAGCCCGGGCCGACCCAAACCCCGGCGAATTCGAGTTCGGAGAATCCAGGCCCGAAAACAGTCGAGAAAGGCGGCAGCATGAGCAGCAGCGCCAGCAGCGCTGGCAAGAGCAGCGTCAGCAGCGGCAGCGTCAAAGGGACGGCAGCCCTCGGCGGCGTCGTTCTCGGCGAAGGCCGGACGAAGGTCATCGTCCCCGTAACGGCGGAGACTTTCGACGAAATCGCCGGGCAAACCGCGAGCATCGCGAAGCTTGGCGGGCAAACCGCGAGCGGCGCCGACATCGTCGAATGGCGGATGGACTTTCTTTCCCCTTCGATCGACGCCCTCACGGCCCTCGAAAGGCTCGCGGACTCCGCCGACCTGCCCATTTTGGCAACTTTCCGCACCGCGGACGAAGGGGGAAAGGCGATCGAGGCCTCCGCCTATCGGGACCTGCTCCTGGCCGTAGCGCGATCGGGAAAGGTCGGCGCGATCGACGTCGAAGCATTCCGCGACGAATCGACCGTGAGGGAGATCATCGACGGCGCGCATGAGGCAGGCGTGGCCGTCGTGGCCTCCTACCACGATTTCCACGCCACGCCGGCGGCCGAAGAGATCCTCGCGCGGTTCGGGGCCATGGACGCCGCCGGAGCGGACGTCCTCAAACTCGCCTGCATGCCGGCCTCCGTAGACGATCTGCTCGTTCTTCTGAGCGCGACGCATCAGGCCTCGCACGCCTTCGACCGCCCCCTCATCACGGTGGCGATGGGGCCAATCGGGGTCCTCTCGCGCGTCGCGGGCGGCATTTTCGGCTCATGCGCCACGTTCGCCGCCGTCGGCAGAGGCTCGGCCCCGGGTCAGATCCCGGTCTCGGACCTTCGCCCGGCGCTTGACCTGCTGGATTCCACGCAGCCGGCGACTTTTCAGTCTGCTGCGCCGAGGCAGAAGCAATCGCCCCGGCCTCAATCCTCGCCGCGGCGGAGGTAGTCGGCGTCGAGGGCGAGGAGGTCCTCCACGCTCTCGCGGCGCACAATCCACCGTGAGGCGCCGCCTCGAACGGCCGCCACTCCCGGGCGCGGCACGTGATTGTAATTCGAGGCCATCGACCGCCCGTACGCCCCGGTGGCGGGGACGGCGAGAATGTCGCCCGCCGCGAGATCCTCGGGCAGCGACACGTCGCGCACCACGATGTCCCCGCTCTCGCAATGCTTGCCGACGACCCTGCTTCTCACCCGCCCTTCCCCCTCGCGGGACGCGAGGGCGGCCGTGTACGCGGCGTCGTACAAGGCAGGCCGAATATTGTCGCTCATCCCGCCGTCGACTGAAACATAGCGGCGCGGCCCGTCCTCCAATTCGACCGTTTTGACTGTCCCCACAGTGTAGAGAGTCACGCCCGCGGGGCCCACGACGTTGCGCCCCGGCTCGATCGAAACCCTCGGCGGCTCAATCCCCGACTCCGCGGAGTGCGAAGCGACGACGGACGCGAGGGCCTTTGCCAATTGCGCGGGGCTCGGGGGAACGGAGTCGCCGCCCGTGTAGCGGATGCCATAGCCTCCGCCGAAGTCGACCTCGTGAAGCTCCAATCCGATCTCGCGATGGACCCGGGCCCGCAAGTCGAGCACCGCGCGTGCGGCTTCCTCGAAGGCCTCGACGACCAGGATCTGCGAGCCGATGTGCGAATGCAGGCCGACGAGCCGCAAATTCGGCGCGTTCACGGTTTTCTCGACGGCCTGCCAAGCGGCGCCGCCCGCGATCGACAGACCGAATTTTTGATCCTCCACAGCGGTGGACATGTATTCGTGGCCGCCGGCGTGCACCCCGGTCGTCACCCTGAGCATGACGGAGGCGACGGCGCCCTCGTCCCGCGCGATCGAATCGACGAACTCCAACTCGGCCAGAGAATCGACGACGAAATGCCCGACTTCCGCCCGCAGAGCGAGCTCGACCTCTTCGCGCGACTTGTTGTTGCCGTGCATCCCGATGCGGCTGCCCGGAACGCCCGCGGCCAGCGCCGTGCGAAGCTCCCCCTCGGAACAGGCGTCCACAGCGAGCCCTTCGTGTGCGACGGCCTTGGCTACGGCTACGCACAAAAAAGCCTTGCCCGCGTAGTAGACGTCAGCCCCCCGGAGGCGGGCGAAGGCCTCGTCCATGGCCTCTTTCCAGGCGCGCGCCCGGGCGCGCAGCACGTCCTCGTCAAGAATGTAAAGCGGCGTGCCGTACTCCGCCGCCAGCTCGCTCACGCCGATGCCGCCGATTGCGATCTCGCCGCCGACGCGGCGGGCCGACGACGGCCACGGCCCGTCCGACGAGCCGTCGGGCTCGGGCGCGGGAAGGTTTTCAAGATTCATATGAGCGCTACATCCTCTCCGGAGCGCTGACGCCGAGCAGGCCCAGCCCGTTGGCAAGAACCACGCCTGCGGCGTCGTTCACCCACAAGCGCGTTCTATGAAGATCGGTGACCTCCTCTTCCGCGCGAGGCGTGACCCGGGCCTTACCATACCACGCATGGTATGCGGCCGCAACCTCTTCGAGGTAGCGCGCAACGCGGTGGGGCTCGCGAAGAGTCGCCGACTGGGCCGCGACGTCGGGAAAGCGCGCAAGCGTGCCGAGAATCTCGGAATCGACGGCGTCCAGCAGACCGGGTGCGAATCCGTCCTCGCGCCTGACGCCGTGGGAGGCGGCGTTCGACGCCACAGAGCACGTGCGCGCGTGGGCATACTGGACGTAGTAGACGGGATTGTCGTTCGTGCGGGAGGCGACGAGGTCGAGGTCGAGGTCGAGCGTCGTGTCCACGGAGGCCCGGACGAGCGAATAGCGGGCGGCGTCCACGCCGACGGCGTCGACGAGGTCCTCAAGCGTCACGACGGTTCCCGCCCTCTTGGACATGCGCACGGGAACGCCGCTGCGGACGAGGTTGACCAGCTGGCCGATGAGGATCTCCATGTTCTCGCCCGGCCCGGCCGTGTCGCCGTAGGCCCTCGCCATGGCGTACATGCGGCCGATGTACCCGTGATGGTCGGCGCCGAGCATGTAGACGCAATTGTCCGCGCCGCGTGCGCGCTTGTCGAGATAGTAGGCGAGATCGCCCGCAAAATAGGCTGCTTCGCCGTCGGATTTGACGATCACCCTGTCCTTGTCGTCGCCGAAGTCGGTCGTGCGAAGCCACAGGGCGCCTTCTTTTTCATAGACGACGCCGCGCTCGCGCAGACGCTCGATCGCCTTGGAGACCGCGCCCGATTCGTGGAGCGAATCCTCGTGGAAGAAGACGTCGAAATCGGAGCGGAAATCGTGGAGCGAAGACTTGATTTCGGCGAACATCAACTCGACGCCTCGCGAACGGAAAGCCTCGAGGGCCTGCTCGTCGGGCAGCTCGCGCGGATCCGGCTCGCCGTCGGCGATTGAATCGGCGACGACCCTCTCGGCGATCTCTGTGACGTACTGCCCGCCGTATCCGTCCTCGGGGGCCTCCTCGCCGCGCGCCCGCGCCAGAAGGGACGCGGCGAAACGGTCGATCTGATTGCCGTGGTCGTTGAAATAGTATTCCTTGACGACCTTCGCTCCCGAAAATTCGAGGATCCGAGCGAGCGAATCGCCGACGGCGGCCCAGCGCGCCCCGCCGATGTGGAGGGGGCCGGTGGGATTGGCCGAGACGTATTCGAGGTTGACCGTTTTGCCGGCGCCGCCTTCCGTGCGTCCGTAGGAGCCGCCCGCCTCGACGACGGCCCGGGCGAGCTCGCCGACCGATGCGGCGGAGAGCCGTATGTTGACGAACCCGGGCCCCGCGACTTCGGCTTCTTCCACCCCGTCGTGCGCCGCGATCCGCGCCGCGAGGAGCTCGCCCAGTTCGCGCGGATTCCTCCCGGCGCGCTTGGCCAGCTGCATCGCGACGTTCGTGGCCCAGTCGCCGTGCTCGCGAGACCGAGGGCGCTCCACCTTCACGGCGGGCAGCTCGCCCTCGATCGTCAGAGTGCCGTCGGCGACTGCGGAGGCAAGTTCGTCGGCGACGAGCCGACTGAGTTCTTCGGGTGTCATGCGCGCAATTCTACGCGGCGGGTCCGACACATTCTCGCGAACGGGCCGTCCAGAGAGGCGCAAACCCGGTCATAGCTGCTAAAGTTACTTCTCAGGCCCCAATAGCTCAGTGGATAGAGCGTTTGCCTCCGGAGCAAAAGGTCGCAGGTTCGAATCCTGTTTGGGGCGCCGCTACGAACCGGGGCGCCGCTCACGAGCGGCTGACCGGGAGCCCTCGTTCCCGCAGCCCCTCGTACATCGCAGTCGGAACGTCCGTGATGACGCCGTCCACGCCCATGTCGAGAAGCCGGGCGGCGACGTCGACGTCGTCGATCGTCCACGCGTGGACCGCGATCCCCGCCTCGTGCGCCGACGCGACGAATCCCTCAGTCAGCACCGGAACCCCGCGGAAGGAGAGCGGGACTTGGACGACTTGGGCCTCGGGAAGGCCTTTGAGCAGGCGCAGACGCGCCGCCCCTTTTCGCACTCGTGAGGCCGCGACGATCCTGGCGACGGCGCCTATCCCCAGCGAGCTCGCGGTCCCCGGCAGTTCGCCTCGCATGCGCCGCAGCCGGCGCTCCGAGAAACTCGCGACGCACACCCTGCTCTGAGCGCCCGCCTCGCGTATCGCTCGGACGAGCGGAGCTGCGACGCCGTCGGACTTCGCGTCGATGTTGAAAACGGCGTCAGGGTGCCTTTCGAGGGCCTCGTCCACACGCATGGCCGCCGGCCCGCCGTCGGCCCCGCGAACCCGCGCGAGCTCCCGCCACGTGTATCCGCGGACTTTCCCGCCGGCGCCGACGGTGCGGTCCAAGGTCGCATCGTGGCTGAGAACGGCGACGCCGTCGAGCGTGGCGCGAGCGTCGGTCTCCAGATAGCGGAAACCTCGCTCGCCCATGGTCAGGAAGGCCTCTGCGGTGTTCTCCGGGCACTCCCCCGCGCCGCCGCGGTGGGCGACGACGATGGGGGCGCCGATGGGATAGAGCATCGCATCAGCCGCAAACCTGCGAGGCGTCGACCGCCTTCTGATCCTTGAGGAACTGGACGGGGTTCATGAGCTTGTCGTTTTGGTCGTGCACCTCCAAGTGCAGGTGCGGGCCGGTGGAATTGCCGTTGGAGCCCACCTTTCCAATGACCTGGCCAGCCTTGACCGTGTCGCCCTTCTTGACGAGGACCCCGTTGTCGTACATGTGGATGTACCACGTGTAATAGGTTTTGCCGCCGATCTCGTGCTTGACGATGATGAGGTTGCTCGAACGCCCCTGAATCCCGGCGCCGGCGTGGGTGACGACGCCGTCGGCGACGGCGTGGATCGGCGTGCCCATCGGCGCCGCGAAATCCTGGCCGGCGTGCATCGAGACGTCGCCGTAAATGGGGTCGACGCGATATCCGAAGGCCGACGTCAAACGATAGACGCCTTGCTGGAGAGGCATGACGATTTGTCCGCCTTTGTGCGAGCCTGCGAAAGCCGCCCGCGCCCCGGCCGCCCCCGCGGCGGAACAGGTGGTCGTCTCGTTGTTCTCGTTCTCTTTGGCCTGGTGAGAGAATTCGTTGGCCATCGAGCGGGCCTGCGCGTTGGCGTCGCCGGTGAGAGCCGCCGGAACGTCGGCCTTCTCTTTCGTTTCGCCGCCGATGTAGGAGCGAGAAAGGTTGTTCTGCGCGGCGGTCGCCGGCGTGTTGTTCGTGGCGAGAATCGGCACGCCCACGGCCACCAGCGTCGCGACGCCGGCCGCCACGCCTTGGATGGCCCATTTCTTTGAGCCGAAGGAAGCCGGCTGCTCGCTCGCGGCGCGCTCGGACTCCGCCTTGGCGATTCTCCCTTTGGAGCCTCTGCCGTCGGCTTTGCCGGCCTTCGCGTCAGCTGCGGCTTGCGCGCCTGAAGCTGCGGCCTTCGCCGCTTTGCCGCTTCTGCGCCGACGCTCCAAACGGGATATCTGCGCGCCTTCGGAAATGGCGTCGCTGATCTCGTTGCGGGTGAGAACGGCGGTCTCTTCGTCGGACTCGTTCGCCCCGTCCTCGCTGTCAAAGGCCGCCGCCGCAGCCTCCGCTGCGCGCTCGGCCTCGAGGATCTTCCGCGCCAACTCGGCCTGCTGCCGCCTGCGCTCCCGGCGAGCCTCTTCACGGCTCGCGGCATCTTGCTCTGCGCGAAGCTCCTCAGCGGCCCTGCGCTCCTCTTCGGCGCGGGCCTCCGCCTCCGCCGCTTTTCGCGAGGCCTCGGCCTCCTGCTCCCGCAGCTGCTGGGCCCTGCGGGACCTCTCCAGGCGAGCGGCCTTCTTGGCCTCGCGCTCCTTGCGCGCCTCCTCAGCTTTGCGGTCCGCCTCCGCCTGGCGGACGATCTCCAAGCGCCTCGTGATCACGGCGAACGGGCTGTTTCCCGCGGGCCCGGCGGCGGCCGCGGCCTTCGCCCTCTGAGCTTCCTGAGCCTTCCGAGCCTCCTCGGTTGCCCGCCGCACCTCTTCGGCCTGGCGAATCGCCTCGGCCTCTCGCGCTTCCTCCGCGCGACGGGCTTCCTCGGCCCTGCGCGCCTCCTCGGCTCGCTTGGCCTCTTCAGCTTTGCGCGCCTCCTCGGCGCGACGAGCTTCCTCGCGTGCGGCCCTCCTCGCCGCGCGCTCCTTGCGAAGCTCCTCCAGCTTGCGGGCCTCCTCAGCCTTGCGCGCCTCCTCGGCACGGCGGACTTCCTCAAGTTTGCGTGCGGCCCTCCTCGCCGCGCGCTCTTTGCGAAGCTCCTCCAGCTTGCGGGCCTCCTCAGCCTTGCGCGCTTCTTCGGCCCGCCTGGCCTCTTCAGCCTGACGCGCCTCCTCCGCGCGACGGGCCTCCTCGGCCTCGCGAGCCTCTTCGGCCTTGCGCGCGGCCTCGACCCTCCGCGAAATCTCTTCTAACCGAGCTTCCTCCTCGGCGATTCTCGCACGCTCTGCCTCCTGGCGTGCGCGATTCTCAGCCTCACGGTGCTCTGCCCTCCTCGCCTTGCGTGCTTCGGCAGCTTCCTCCATCTCGCGAGCCAACCGCGCTTGGCGGCGGTTGAGGCTCGGGGTCTCCTGCCTAACACCCGAACGGCGCGTCCGGGCAGCCTGAACCTGAGCCTGCGGCTCGGTGTTAAGTGCGTGCCTGCCCATCATCCTCCGGTTCTACGTGATTTCCGGTGACTCCATTACAAAATGATAACGGACCCGCCGAAAGGCCACCACCCGCTTCACGCGACGACGGCCGAGACGACCTTCTCAATGCCGGAACGCCCTTCCAAACGCCCCCTCGATCTCTTTAAATCACTCCTACAAATATGGCACGCATCTGCGGCCGACGTCGGTTTTAGAAATACACATCACTTTCGACGCATGAAACTCGCCGCCGAGTCCCGTAGCCTTGACGTGTCGAATTCCAAAGGAGTGGGGAAACAGTGTCAACGCAGCCACACGACGACTTCGGGCCCAACCGCGGCTTCATCGAGGATCTCTATGCCGACTTCCTCAAGAATCCGTCTGCCGTCCCTCCGCAGTGGGGCGACCTTTTCAGAAGATGGCGGGCCGAGGGGCGCCCGCTGCACAGACGGGCGGATCCCGACACGGCCAAGGCGCAGATCGAGATACACTCCCAGAGCGACTCCCGGCAGGCGGCCCCCGACTCGGTCTCCACGCGGTCGGACCTTCCTCCCGCTCCGCCGGCCGCGGCGCAGCCGGCCCTCACCCCGTATGCCAAGCGGCACAAGCTGGTGGCGAGCGACACCCCGATCTCTTCGGGCGAAACCGTCCGCATGAAGGGCGCGGCGAAGTCCGTCGCGGCCAACATGGACGCTTCGCTCGCCATTCCGACGGCGACGTCGTTCCGCGAGATCCCCGCCAAGACGATGTTCGACAACCGCGCCATCATCAACGAGCGGCTGCGGGCCACCCGGGGCGGCAAGGTGAGCTTCACCCACCTGGTGGCCTTCGCCGCGATTGAGGCGCTCGTCCAAATGCCCGAGATGAACGACTCGTATGCGCTGGCCGACGGCAAGCCCGCAGTCCGCCATCCCGAGCACGTCAATTTCGGCATCGCGATCGACGCACGCCGCCCCGACGGCTCCCGCACCCTCGTCGTGCCTTCCGTCAAAGCCGCCGAGCTCATGACTTTCCGCGATTTCCTCTCCGCTTACGAGGACCTCGTGCGCCGCGGACGCGAAGGCGCCTTGGGAATCGACGACTTCGCGGGAACCACCGTCTCGCTCACGAACCCCGGGGGCATCGGCACAACTCAGTCGGTCCCGCGGCTCATGGCGGGGCAGGGCGCGATCATCGGCGTCGGCTCCATGGTCTATCCCGCTCAGTTCTCCGGCACGTCGGACACCGTGCTGGCCCGCCTCGGCGTCTCCAAAGTGGTCACCGTCTCCTCCACGTACGACCACCGCGTGATCCAGGGGGCCACTTCAGGCGAGTTCCTTCGCCTCATCGAACGCAAACTCACCGGCCTCGACGGCTTTTACGACAGGGTCTTCCATTCGCTCCACGTTCCGACGGAGCCTTTCGTCTTCGAGCGCGACGTCGAATACAACCCGCTCAAGGACCTGGACAAGGCTTCTCGCGTGACGAGCCTCATCCACGCGTACCGCTCGCGGGGGCATCTCATCGCGGACACGGACCCGATCTCCTTCCGCACCCTCCGCCACCCGGACCTTTCCCTCGGATCCTACGGCCTGACGTCGTGGGACCTCGACCGCTCCTTCCCCACCGGGGATTTCACGGACAACGGCTCGATGACCCTGCGCGACGCGCTTTCGCTGCTGCGAGAGACGTACTGCGCGTCGATCGGCTTCGAGTACATGCACATCACGGATCCTGAGCAGCGCCGCTGGTTCCAGGAGCGAATCGAGCGCCCGCGCGCCAAGCTGACCGACGACGAGCGTTTCCAGATTCTCGAGAAGCTCAACCAAGCGGAGGCGTTCGAGACGTTCCTGCACACCAAGTACGTGGGGCAGAAGCGCTTCTCGCTCGAAGGCGGGGAATCGCTCATTCCCGCGCTTGACGCCATACTCTCCCGCGCCGCCCGCGACGGCCTCGATTCGGTTGCGATCTCGATGGCCCACCGGGGAAGGCTCAACGTCCTGACGAACATCGCGGGAAAGCAGTACAAGCAGATTTTCACCGAGTTCGACGGATTCGTCGACGAGCGCACCGTCCAGGGCTCGGGCGACGTCAAGTACCATCTGGGAACCGAGGGGACGTACACCTCCCCGACCGGCGAGACGACCGGCGTCTATCTCGCGGCGAACCCTTCGCACCTCGAAGCGGCGAACGGCGTTTTGGAGGGCATCGTCCGCGCGCGCCAAGACCTTCAGGACCGGGGAGACCGAGGCTTCGCCGTTTTGCCGATCCTCGTCCACGGCGACGCCGCATTCGCCGGCCAAGGCGTCGTCCCGGAGGCGCTCAACCTTTCGCAGCTTCGCGGCTACCGCACTGGCGGAACCGTTCACATCATCGTCAACAACCAGATCGGATTCACAACCGCCCCGCATTCCGGGCGTTCCTCGAACTACGCGAGCGACGTGGCGAAGGGCCTGCAGATACCGATCTTCCACGTCAACGGCGACGACCCGGAGGCCGTCGTGCGCGCGGCGGCGCTGGCGTACGAGTACCGCCAGGCTTTTTCGAAAGACGCAATCGTCGACGTCGTCTGCTATCGACGCCGCGGACACAACGAGGGCGACGATCCGTCGATGACCCAGCCGGTCATGTACGCCCTGGTCGATTCGAAGAGGACGACCCGCCAGCTGTATAAGGAGGCGCTCATCGGCCGAGGCGAGATGACCGCCGAACAGGCCGAAGCCTTCGAGGAGAACTACAGGGCGACCCTCGACAACGCCTTTCGGCAGGTCAAGGCCGCCGAGGCCGAGGCGGCCGCCGGCAAGTCCGGCGTCTACGAGGGCCTCGAGATTCCCGCAGCGCAACAGGAAGACGCGGGGACGATGATCGGCTGGACCAGCTGGACCACCCGCGAGATTTTGGCCAGGATCGGCGACGCCCACCTTCAAATTCCCGACGGCTTCACGCCTCATCCGAAGATCACCCAGCTCTATGAGCGCAGGGCGAAGATGATGCGCACCGGAGACGTCGATTGGGGCATGGGAGAGATCGCCGCATTCGGCTCGCTCCTCATCGAAGGGGTTCCCGTGCGCATGTCCGGTCAGGATGTGCGCCGCGGAACCTTCGTCCAAAGGCACGCGGTTTCCCACGACCATGAAACCGGCGCCGAGTGGACGCCCCTCGATCATTTGACGGAAGACCAGGCAAAGCTGTGGATCTACGACTCCCCCCTTTCCGAGTATTCGGTCATGGCCTTTGAGTACGGCTATTCCCTCGAGCGTCCGGACGCGCTCGTGGTGTGGGAGGCGCAGTTCGGCGACTTCGCGAACGGCGCCCAAACGGTTGTCGACGAATTCGTCTCATCCGCCGAGCAGAAGTGGAATCAGCATTCGTCTCTCGTTCTCCTCCTTCCCCACGGATACGAAGGCCAGGGGCCCGACCATTCCTCCGCGCGAATCGAGAGGTATCTTCAATTGTGTGCGCAAGACAACATGTGGGTCTGCCAGCCGTCGACCCCGGCCAACCATTTCCACATGCTGCGCACGCAGGCTTATGAACGTCCGCGCCGGCCGCTCATCGCTTTCTCGCCAAAGCAGCTTCTGCGACGCCGGGGCGTCGTTTCGCCGGTCGAAGACTTCATTCGGGGTTCTTTCCGCCCGGTCATCGGCGACGACGCCGAGCACGAAGCCCGCCGAAGCGACGCCTCGGGAGGCGCTCCCGCCGGAGATTCGCCTGCGGGAACTGCGCCGACGCGGGAGGCGCCCGTTGGAAACGCACCGACGCGGAAGGCTCCCATTGGAGAATCGCCCGCCGGAGGCGTGCCGAGAGCGAACATCGACCGCGTCCTCCTCTGCTCCGGCCGCATCTATTACGATTTGGCCGATTTTCGGAGAAAGACCGGCGATTGGCGCACGGCGATCGTCCGGCTCGAACAGTACTATCCGCTGGCCACCGAGGCTCTGCGGGCGGAGCTGGCGAAGTATCCCGGCGCCGAGATCGTCTGGGTTCAGGACGAGCCCGAGAACATGGGCGCATGGCGCTTCCTCCTCGTCACCGTGTTTCGCGAGCTCGGGCTCACGCCGAGGCTCGTCTCCCGCCCGGCCTCGGCGTCGCCGTCGGTCGGCATCGCCCGAGCCCACGCAACTCAGAACGAAATTCTCATGCGCGCTGCGTTCGAGCGCTGAGGCCCCGCTTCCAAGCGCAGCCGTCTGCCCGCAAGCGCTGAGACCCGCGTTCGAGAACTGCCCCCGTGGCTTTCTCGCGGAGCTGCTCTCCAGCTCCCCCGGATTGGGGTTATTCCGCGCCATAGCGGCACTTGTACCGGCCCTGCTCTCCAGCTCCCCCGGATTGGGGCAGCTCTCGCCCAGCTTGTCGTCGGCTGCTCCAGCCCCCGGATTGGGGGCGGTTCTCCGGCACAGCCCTCAAAAGCTGCCTCATTGGCCTCCAGCCCCCGGATTGGGGGCGGTTCCCCAGGCTGGATGGGCGGCTCTCTGACGCCGACGGGCGGCTCTCCGGTCCGAATGGGCGTGCTTCTCCGCCCCAGATTGGCGCCGCTTCCACAACAGCGGGGGCGCTACAGTCTAGAGTTGAGGTAACTTCTAAGATGCAGCACAACTGAGGAGCAAACGTGGCGATCTTCTTCATCGGCGACGAGCTCGTCGCGGGCTTCGGCGACGCGCGGGCTCTCGGCTGGACTGGGCGAGTCATGGCACGAACCCGCAGCGAACCGCCTCTCATGCCAATAACCCTTGCTGTTCCGGGCGAAGACACAGCAGCATTGGCCAAACGCTGGGGCGACGAAGTGGCCCGGCGCCTTCGCCATGACGAAGACAATCGCCTCATTATCGGTCTAGGATCCCATGACCTCGACTCGGGCCAGACGCTTGCCCGCGCTCGCCTCCATCTCGCGAACATCCTCGATGCAGCTGCGCGAATGAAGCTCCGATCCTTCATCGTCGGCCCTCCCCCGCGTCGAGAAGTGCCTTTCAAAATCCAATTGGACCTGTCGAAAGCCTTCGGCGACGTCTGCGCTCGCCGCGACCTCCCGTACGTCGACACTTTCACTCCTCTCGTCGAGCACGAACAGTGGAACACCGACTTATCGATGTCTAGCGGCTACGAACCACGCCAAGCCGGCTACGGCCTCATCGCATGGCTGGTTCTCCACAATGGGTGGAACGATTGGCTGGGAGTCCCAGCCGTTGGCGCGTCTTAGGCTCACTTAGACTCACTTAGGGCTTAGGCCCGTCAAGGCCCCGAGGCCTTGGCAGCAGCGCCGGCTTTTTGCCCAACCGTCTTCCGCTTCTTGCTCAGTCATGTTCCGTGCCTCTTGACGCCTATCGTCTTGCCGTCAGACGACGTGAAGACAAAGCCTCCGCTGTGGTGCGCGATCGCGATCTTTTCACGGTGAACGAGGGCATGATGGCGCCAGCACAGCAGCACGGCGTTCGCAAGGTCGGTTTTTCCGCCCGCTTCCCAAGGCAAGGCGTGATGAACCTGTCCATGAGAAATCGTGTCTCCACATCCTGGATATCGGCATGTTCGATCCCTCGCAATGACCGCACGGGTTTGAGCGGGGGTGAAGAGGCGTTTTTCCCTGCCCACGTCGAGGACTTCCCCGCTGGCCGAGAAAATGAGGCGCGAGACGGATGAATCGCAAATCAACCTCGCCAGCTGAGTGACCGACAGGGGCGAGCCGTCGTCCAAGGAGGCTGGATCGATCCCCCGTAAAGCATCGACGTCGGTCAGAGCAGGAATCGACCCTAAAATCGTTCCAAATTCTTCTTGTTGACGCACAGAGGGTTCAAGGCATGCGCCAAAGCGCCCTTGCCCTCGCCCGGTTTCACGGCACGCTTCCCCCGGGCAGCCCGCACTGTCGCAGCGTTCCGATTGGTTCGGGCGGCCGCGTCCCCGATCCGTCTTCGCCTTCGGCGACCGCGCGGTCTTCCTCGGACGCGAACCGCCGCGATCCTCGCGGGCGCCGTCGTCGCCGACAACGCTCCGACTTTGCATGTTTCCGGCTCCAGGACGCGGCGTTCCGTTTTCCAAGCCGCGAAGGGTTTCGAAAGGAACGTGCACTAAAATATGCGGTCGGATTCTTGCACCTTTGCCGAGACTGCCTTCATCAAGCTTCGCGCCGGCCAGTTCGACGAGCGTGCCGGCCCGTCGCTGCGGCAAACTTCTGGCGTCCTCAGCGCGTTTGCGGCCCATGAACGCCGACAAAGCGGTGTCCACAATCGCCGAACTTTCGTCCGACAACCACCCGGAAATGCGCATCCCCGACCCGTCTTTAGCGAAGACTACATTCTCCTTCTTCGCCTCGGCTTTCTCGGTCTCGACTCCGAACGACGGATTGTGCCGATAAGCACGCGCTTTGACGCGCCGCTCGAATTCCCGCGGAGAGCACTCCCGCGCCCACGCGACAAACTCTTCCTCAACGGCGTCAGTGAGCGCTCCCTCCGACCCTGGCGTCGACAGGAAGCGGCGAACGACATCGACATGCCCAGAGAAAACCTCGCCGTTCTTCAACGCCTCCGGCATCCTGCGCAGCCCTGAATCAAGGGCCTCGGCCCGTTTGATTTCCTTGACCGCCGCGCTTGGGGATTGCCCTGAAGCCTTCTCATTCCACAGCACAAAGGTGCGAGCCCCCGAAGCGCGCCAACTTTCATTCTTCTCGATGGCGACAAGCATCCGCCCGCGCACCGCTCCCAGCCGAGAGACGGCCTTCGCAAGATCAGCGGCTCCAGCCGTCAGCCTCTCCCCCGACAAGGCGGAAAAGTCGGCCTCCCCCAACTCCGCCGCAATCTCATTCAAACGCGAAAGGCGCTCAACCAATCCATTGTCGCCGTCCAAGCCCCGCCGCCGGACAGGAGGGGCCGCATCAAACGGACAGCCACCGCCGGACACCGCGGCATCCGGCCTCGCTTCGGCGTCGACACTCATCGATCTCGCCTCCTTTCGCTCCCTGTCCCTTCGCCCACTATCCTACAGAAAGAACGACTCAATGTCAATTTTTTGTTCGACAGAAATCTGCGAATCGTCATTCGATATATTTTTTGATGTCAAAATAAGCCGAACGATCTCGAAACTTAAGTTTGCAAAATAGCGACGGAGCGTCCGACCCTCGATCAAGGCCCGCCAACCCCATTCCGAAATCACCATTAAACAACCGCCACCATTCCAGAACGGTCACCAAACAACCGCCACCATTCCAGAACGGTCGCCAGACAACCAGCCCTATTCAGGAACGGTCACCAGGCAAAAGGGGTGCCCTGCGGGATCGGCGTAGATCCGCCATTCTTTAGGTCCGGGGTCGAGAACCGGCGTGAGAGGGCGCCCGCCGGCCTTTTCGACGACGCCGCAGGCCTCTGCCAAATCCTCAACCAGCAGATCGAAATGCACTTGATGCTCGCCGTGCCCTCTAGGCCATCTCGGAGGCACGTACCCCTCGCAGCGATGGAATGAGAATCTCCCGACGGGTTCCCACTCCAAGGTCACCCACTCCGGCCGCTTTTCGCCGGGAACAGCCAGTTCCAGCTCTTCGCTGACATCATCCCATTCGCGCGCGTCGCCGACGACGGAGGCCCGGTCGCAGCCCTTCCGACCGCGACCGTCCCCGCCCGAAAAAGTCCCGCTCTCAGCCTCAACGTCTTCTACAAGCCCCGACCCTCCCGGCGGCTCCGGCAGATCGAGAACCTGTTGCCAGAACCTCGCCAGCGCGACGGCGTCGTCGCACTCAAAAACAAGTTGCGTCAATCGTCCAACGGCCATGGACCGAATTTATCACCGACGCGCACAGCGGACTCCTCGAACAGCAGAAAAGCACGGCGCAGACTCGGCGCGAACGACAGGAAAACGCCGTGCATACTCACTGGGCGGCGAATAAAAACACAGCCGATTCCGCGAATGCCAGCCGAAAACACCGCGCCCCGCGATCAGACGCGGCAAGCACGCCCGCGATCGGCCGCGCGCAGACACCGCCACAGCGCGGCCACGCCCGGCACAGCCTGCGAAACGGGGAAAATTCGGATATTAAAAGGGCCCAGATTTCGGATGTCGAAAGGGCCCGGATCCTAGACCCGGGCCCGGCGCTCATGCGTTGGGACGCTTGCCGTGGTTGGCAGGCTTTCCCGCGCGCGAGCGACGCTTGCGACCGCGACGGCTCATTGTTGCTCCTCAAATCGATTGCGCGCCCGAAAGGCACACGACAGGTCGAAAGTGTATCAGCCGGCGACGTCGGCCGCTATGCGCCGCCACAACGCAATCGCCAAATGCGGCGGGCGCGCTCGCGTTCCAGCCTTGCACGGGGAAAGACGGTTCTTAGAGTCGATTAGTTCTCGGGGTCAATTGGTTCTCGGGGGCGATTCCGAGACCGGCTCACGTCGCATTCCGGATTTGCACAGAAGTGGCTTCGCCTGGAAAAACGCTTTGCGCAAGAACGGCCCACAGGAAAGAGTTGTCCACAGATGGAACCCTGCGCGCCCGTCGAAGACCCGACGCATATAAACTTGGAGTCACTCGAGGAGAAAGGACCGCCACAATGGCCGAAACGCTGAGTCGCCTGAAAGCCCAATTCATCGACACCGCAATCGACCCCGATTCCGGCAGGGAAAAGTTTGAAGCGTTTCGCTCTCACCTCGTTCAAAGCATCCTCGATGGCAAGGACGACAAGTTCTCCCAAATCGTCGAGGGAAACGTGTATCGCGACTTTCTCCGGGGTGAGACGGTTATAACCGTCTCTCTCATCGTTCGCGACCCCGTATCAAAAAGCGTGCGCCAGGCCGATCGGCTGATCAGCGATTCGGCCTCAGCGGTCGGCATAAATGTCGTCGACGACGACACTCCGCGTTCAGAAGACAAATACAACCTGGAACAAGACGGAATCAGCTTGGTCCCGGCATGAGCGAGGACGTGTCTCGCGAACCGCTTTTAGTTCGCTTTGCGCGCATGGTAAACAGTCACCTTGGAGCTTTCCTAACTTCCACAGGATCAGTTCTGTTGGCCGTGGCCGCATTTTTCCCGACCTCATCACTCCTTTTGTGGCTTTTCCTCATCAGCGGTGCTTCCTTGACGATCATTGGACAGATCCAGTCGGAGAAAAAGGGGAAGAACCTCCGTCAGATTTTAATCGATCTGGACAAGGCAAGGGAGCAAAAGTCAACTGCCCAAAAAGCTCTTTCCGAGGCAATTGAAGGCATAGGCACTAATCTTTCCGAGGAGCTCGGCCTATGGTCGCCTGAAGTTCGTTTTACGATATATGCCCACGACGACATCAAGCACAAGTTCATTCCCATTGTTCGGAGCTCTGACAACCCAAAACTGGCCAAAAAGAATCGAACGTCTTACCCGGATTCACAGGGGTATCTGGGGAAAGTTTGGGAACAAGGGGAATGCAGCCACATGGGCAAACATGAACGAAGCGTCAGGGCCGAATCTCTAGAATTAGGCTTCACGGAAGAAGAATACAGGAACCTCACCCTCAAACCACGCTCATTAAAGGGCATCCGTCTGAGCAAAGGGAAACAGCACATTGGAGCCATCCTCTGGGAATCCGAGAACCCGAAACGCATCGACACCAGAGACTCCCGACTCGACAACATAAAAGACAACGCCACGTTCCTCGACCTTCAAGCCGTCTTCGCCGCCTCCACTCTGCTTTTCTCCGACCTTTCGGAGCACTTTTTCAAGAAGAGCGGCTGAAGAGGAAACGGAACAGCTAGAGAAAAAGTTGAGGAATTATCAAGGGCGACGGCGCAGGACGAGGACGACGACGGCAGCCGAGAAACGAGCAACCGCATTCCCCGCTCGGGCCCAGCGAAGCCGGACATGCAAAGCCGAAGTTGCCCTAATCTTGGGCCGCTCCACTCCACCGAGCCCGGCTTCGCCCCAGGCCGTCGTCCGCGGCGTCAAGGCACACGCCACGGGCGCGGGCCCGCCTTGTTGGAAGCGACGGTCTTTCTATGCCGTAATGCAGACGCCCCACGGGCGCGGGACCGGCCTTCGCGCCGTCGTTCGGGTAGCAGACACCCCACGGGCGCGGACCCGGCAGCAGCCTCCGCCCTATGACTGCCGACCATGCCGCGCCGCTCCTCCGCTCACCAGAACAGGAGAACGACGGCGATCGCGCGTCCATGCCGCGCCGCTCCTCGCTATGCAGCGCAGCTCCACGCCGTCGTCGACCCGCAGACGCTTTACGCCGTCGCCAATCTGCAGCGCAGCTCTACGCCGTCGTCGACCTATAAACGGCTATCTGGTTCGTCACCCGCATGCGAAGGCTGACGGGCGCCGATTCCGTGCAGCACGACCTCTTGACGATTTCACGCACGTGGATTTCCGCCTCGGCCAGCTCCGAGCAGTGGGGGCACGTCTCGCAGTGGCGTCGCAGACGCGCGGCCGCTTCTACAGGCATTTGAGCGTCGAGCAACTCGAAAAGGTGATCGGCAACCTCTTCACACAAACCCTCGAGGAAGCTCCCCGGCGCACCGCACGGACCGTCGCCGCCCGCGCCCCGCACGCTTCGAGCGCCGCCAGACCCGCGGTCGAGGCCACCGCGCCGATCGCCGGCGCCGCCGCGCCCATTGCCGGAACCGTCGGCACGATCGCGAAAGCCGTTCGGCCTGTCGTCGGCTCCAGCCCGAGCGCCGTCGCCGCCCGCGCCCCGCGAGCTCCGAGCCGACTTCGCCCTCAAGATCCCCTCGACGGCCTTCGCTATCTCCTCGTCGCTTCTCATTTCGTCTCCTTCTTGCCGTACCCCAGATCCCGCGCGTAGTCGGTCAACAGATCGCGCAGCTGCCTCCTGCCTCGGTGGAGCCGCGACATGACCGTCCCTATCGGGGTGTCCATGATCTCCGAGATCTCCTGATAGGAAAAACCTTCGACGTCGGCCAGATAGACCGCGAGGCGGCGATCCTCCGGAAGCTGAGCCAGCGCGTCCCGAATCTCGGAATCCGGCAGATTCTCGATCGCCTCGGCCTCCGCAGACTGGAGTCCGCTCGACGCGTGGGTCGAGGCGTCGTACTCCTGCCAGTCCTCGACTTCCGCCACATCCGCCTGCTTCGGCTGACGCTGGGCCTTCCGATAGTTCGAGATGAACGTGTTGTTGAGGATGCGGTAGAGCCACGCCTTGAGGTTTGTGCCGGGCCTGTACTGATGAAACGCGGCGAAGGCCTTCGCGTACGTTTCCTGGACGAGGTCCTCGGCGTCCTGCGGATTGCGGGTGAGCCTCATGGCTGCGCCGTAAAGCTGGTCGAGGAACGGAAGCGCCTCGCGTTCGAAGCGACGCGACCTTTCGGCCTGCGTCTCGCCTGCGACGTCGAACTCCGCCGCCCGGCCGGCGTCGGAGCCCTCGGCTTCTGGAATGGTCGTCTCGGTAGTCATCATCTCCTAGGGTAGCGGGAGTTCTCCCGCCATCGAAGGTAACGCTTCCCGGCGGTTTTCATTCCCGGCCCCTGCGCCCAGCCTTCCTCCCGCCCGGCGCCCAGCCTGCGATCCGCGCTTTCGAATCGGCGTGATTACTGCGAGCAAGGCCCCTTATGCTGTAGGAATAGACACATGAGTATTCTACGTGCCGTTGCCCGGCCCCTTCTCGCAGCGCCTTTCATCGCGGCAGGCGCCGACGCGCTTGCCCGCCCCAAGCTTCACCGCGAGCGCGCCCAGCGGCTCGCCCCCGTCGCTTCGAAGTTCGGCGTCGAACTGGATGAGACGACGTCGGATTCGGCGACCCGCAGCCTCGGCGCGGTCTTAGCCGTCGCGGGCCTCGCTCTGGCCGCCGGCAAGTTCCCGCGCACGGCGGGCGCAGTCCTTGCAGCCGCGCAAGTCCCCGTGGCGCTGGCGAACAATCCGGTGTGGGCGGGCAAGGGCAAAGACCGCAAGGAGCGCCTCGCCGAGCTGACGGGGCTTCTCGGGGCTGCCGGGCTCGTCGGCGGCGCCCTTCTGGCCGCGGCCGACAGGGACGGCAAGCCCTCCCTCTCCTGGCAACGGCAGGCAAATCGCCGCCACAAAGAGGCGCTTAAGGCCGCGCGGGCGAATCGGGCGCAATGAGCTGGGCCGCGCCGCAGCCTTCCGGACCCGTCCGCGCGAATGTGAGCGTTCCCGGTTCGAAGTCGCTGACGAACCGGTACCTGCTTGCGGCGGCGCTCGGCGAGGAGCCCGCAATCATACGCCGCCCTCTCATTTCCCGGGACACCGCATTGATGGCGCAGGCCTTGTCCGCGATGGGCGTGGGAGTCGAGGGCGACGACTCCGCGATCGTCGTCACGCCCGGTCCGCTGCGAGGCGCGCGCGTGGACGTCGGCTTGGCCGGAACCGTCATGCGCTTCGTCCCCCCAATCGCCCTTTTTTCCCGGGGGGACGTGGTTTTCGACGGCGACGAGGCCGCGCGGGCGCGCCCGATCGCCCCGCTTGTCCGGGCGCTGGAGCAGCTGGGCGGCCGGATCGCGCATTCGACGTCCGCCTCCGGCCAGGCCGCCCTGCCGATGACCGTCAGGGGGAAGGGCGCGGTCGCCGGAGGGACGGTCGAGATCGACGCGTCGGGCTCTTCGCAATTCGTCTCGGCGCTTTTGCTCGCGGCGCCCCGAATGGAAACGGGCCTGGACATACGCCACGCGGGCCCGCGGATTCCTTCGGCGCCGCACATCGCCATGACCGTCGACGTGCTGCGCGCGGCGGGCGTCGCCGTGCGAACCGTCGAAGGCTCCGGCCGGCCCGGCGAGCTTTCAGCCTCCGTCGAATCGTCGCCGCTCAACGGCTCCGACGCCCGCCGCGGAGCAGGCGCCAAACCCGCAGGCCCCCCCGGTCCGCCCACGCGATGGACGGTCGAGCCCGGAATTCCCAGAATCGGCGACGTCACGGTTGAACCGGACCTGTCGAATGCGGGGCCGTTCCTCGCCGCCGCGATGGTGACGGGCGGCGAGACACGCCTCGACTGGCCCGCTTCGAGGCAGCCCGGGGCGGCCTATCGCGAGCTGTTTGAGGCCATGGGGGCGCACGCCCGCGCAGCCGACGGCAGGCTCGCCTTGCGCGGACCTGCCGCGATCTTCCCAATTGACGCGGACATGCACGACGTCGGCGAGCTCGTGCCCACTGTCGCCGCAGTCGCAGCATTTGCGAACGGCCCGTCTGCTCTGCGCAACATCGGCCAGCTCAGGGGCCACGAAACCGACCGTCTGGCGGCCCTCGTCGCCGAATTGACGAAGGTCGGCGCGAAGGCGCGAATCGAAGGCGACGACCTTCTCATCGAGCCGGGCCCTCCGAGGCCCGCGACGATCGAGACCTACGCCGACCATCGCATGGCCACCTTCGGGGCGATCCTCGGGCTGCGCATTCCCGGCCTGAGAGTCGCGAACGTCGAAACGACCGCCAAAACATTTCCTCAATTCGTCGACATGTGGGAGGACCTCGCGGCGGGCGCCGAGGACGTCGGCCCCGCCCCGCTAGGCGACATCTTCAGACACGCCGGGCTTGGGGCATGAGGCGGGACATCGGCACCGACGACCCGCGGGTGAGGGTCCGCCCCGGCAAAGGGTCGCGGCCCCGCACCAAGATTCGCCCCGACTATTCGTCGGCCCGCACGGCGGAGGTCGTGGGCGTCGATCGCGGCCGCTATCGCCTCGAGCTCGCCGAGGGCCCCGCCGTCACCGCGGTCAAGGCGCGCGAGCTGGGCCGCGGCGCCGTCGTCGTCGGCGATCGAGTGCGGGTGACGGGCGACGTTTCGGGGGAAAAGGACACCTTGGCCCGCATCGTCTCGGTCGAGGACCGCACCTCCCGGCTTCTGCGCAGCACCGAGGAGGGAAACGGCCGCGAGCGCTGCATCGTCGCCAACGCCCAGCAGCTCGCGATCGTCACGGCCCTGGCCGACCCGCCGCCGAAAACCGGGATGATCGACCGCTGCCTCGTCGCCGCCTACGACGCCGGGATGGAGCCGCTGCTCGTGCTGACGAAGGCCGACCTCGCCTCCCCGGACCGGCTCCTCGATTCTTACGGGGCGCTGGGTCTGCGCGCCGTCGTCGTCGACTTGGGACCCCGCACGGACGTGGAGGCTCGCAAGCCCGGGGAGGGCGACGCCGCGCCCGGCGGGCTGGAGGCCCTCCGGAAGGCGCTCGCGGGCGTTGAAACGGTGCTGATCGGCCATTCGGGAGTCGGAAAATCGACCCTCATCAACGCCTTGGTGCCGGACGCCGATCGGGCGACGGGACAGGTGAACGCGGTCACCGGGAAAGGGCGGCACACGTCGACGTCGGCCGTCTCGCTCGCCCTGCCCGGCGGCGGGAGGATCATCGACACGCCGGGGGTGCGCAGCTTCGGTTTGGCCCACGTCTCGCCGCAGGATGTTCTCAGGGGATTCACCGACCTCGCCGCGATCGCCGAGAGCTGCCCGCGCGGTTGCGAGCACGGATGGGACTCCCCGGAATGCGAGCTGTCCGAGCAGACGGATCTGAGGCTCATTGCCCGAACGGCCTCTTTCCGCCGGCTCTTGGCCGCCTGCACCGAGGATTGGAGCTGAGAATGTCCCTCACCCGCGTCAACGACGACCTCGCCTTCGCGAGCTCGATCATCGACCGCGTAGACTCCGTGACGCTTCGCCGCTTTCAGGCCGAAGACCTCTCCGCGCGGGCAAAAGAGGGCCCTTCCCCCGCGGCCGACGCCGACGGGGAGGCGGAGCGGATCATCAGGGCCATGCTCGGCCGCTCGCGCTCGCGAGACGCCATCTACGGCGAGGGGCGCGGCGGAATTCTCCTGCGTCCTGCCAGGCGTTGGATCATCGACCCCATCGACGGAACGAAGAACTTCGCCCGCGGGGTCCCCGTGTGGGGAACGCTTTTGGCGCTGGAGGAGGAAGGCGAGATCGTCGTGGGCATCGTCTCGGCGCCCTCGCTCGGCAGACGGTGGTGGGCGGCCAAAGGCGTCGGCGCGTTCACCGGCAAGAGCTGGGTGGGCGCGCGCCGGCTCCGGGTCTCGGAAGTCTCCGATCTGGCGGAAGCCTCAATGTCTTACTCCTCGCTCAAAGGCTGGGCGGACCGCGGCCAGCTTCGCGCGTTTCTCCGCCTCGCCCAGCGAGTGTGGCGCTCGCGGGCCTACGGGGACTTTTGGAGCTTCATGCTGGTCGCCGAGGGCGCCGTCGACCTGGCGTGCGAGCCGGAGCTGGGGCTGTTCGACATGGCGGCCCTCGTTCCCATCGTGACCGAGGCCGGCGGCTCCTTCACGTCGCTGCACGGCGAACCCGGCCCGTGGGGAGGCTGCGCCCTCGCCACCAACGGCGCGCTTCACCCCGAAGTTCTTGAGATACTGGGGTCCATTCGCGACGAGGACGCCGTCGGCGAAGGCGCGCCGAATCTCAACACGCCGGCCGCGCGGAGCCAAAGCGGGCATAATTGACGCATGACTGACGAGCGCGAAAAACTCACCTGGGATGAATTTGGGGCAGCCTGCCGCGACCTGGCCGGCTCCGTGTGGGACTCGGGTTTTCGCCCGGACATCATCGTGTGCGTCGCCAGGGGCGGCCTCCTTCCCGCGGGCTCTATCGGGTACGCCCTCGACATCAAGAGCCTGCTCGTGCTCAACGTCGAGTTCTATACGGGAATCGGAACGACGCTCCTCGATCCCCGCCTGGTCGATCCCGTTCCCGACAACCACGGGATGACCGGCAAAAAGGTGCTCATCGTCGACGACGTCGCCGATTCGGGGCGAACGCTCAAATTCGTCCATGAGATCTGCGAGCAGTACGCCTCCGAGATCAGGACGGCCGTCCTCTATGAAAAGCCCCGAACCTTCCTCCGGTGCGAATACGTCTGGAAGCGGACGGACCGCTGGATCGCCTTCCCGTGGAGCGCGCTCCCGCCGGTCAATTCCCAGGGCAACTCCGAGGCTTGAAAGGCCTCCGCAGACGCCCTACCGCCGCCCTTGACTCTCCGAAGCGGGCCGTCCGAGCAGGTTCGAGGAGCTCGCCCGAAAAGCGTCGGAGGCCCCCGATAGGTTGACTTATGCTCGTTCTGCACACATCCGATTGGCATTTAGGCCGAAGCCTCCACCGGGCGGACCTCTCGCCCGCCTTCGAGATGTGGAGCCGCCACGTCGTCGGCCTGGTCAAAGAGCGCCGGATCGACGCCGTCCTCATTTCGGGCGACGTCTACGATCGAGCCGTGCCGCCGACGTCGGCCGTCGAGCTCTTCGACCGCACGCTGGCTGAGCTCGCCGAGCTGACGACGGTCGTCCTCACGTCCGGAAACCACGATTCGCCCCAGCGCCTGGGCTTCGGATCGTCGCTCATGCGCCCCAACGTCCATATCCGCACAGACGCCCGCCAATGCGGCAGACCCGTCGAAATCGCCGGAAGGGACGGCAACCGAGTTTTCGTCTACCCGATTCCCTACCTCGACCCCGACGTCGAGCGGCGGCGATTGGTGCCTTCCGATCTGACGTCGGGCGACGACGGGGCAGCCGAGCCTCTCAACCGGTCTCACGAAGCCGTTCTCGCCGCGGCTCTCAAGCTCGTCTCAGCCGACATCCGCTCGCGCCCGCCGGACGCCGGGGCGTTTATAGCCATGGCCCACGCTTTCATTTCCGGCGGGAAGCCTGCCGACTCCGAGCGGGACATTTCCGTCGGGGGAGTCGACAGCGCCCCGTCGGGGCTCTTCAGGCTCGGCGAGGACGGGCCGGGCCCGCTTTCGTACGTGGCGCTCGGCCACTTGCACTCGCCGCAGCGGGTGGGAAGGCCGGGCGATCCCCCTATGCGCTACTCAGGCTCGCCCGTGGCGTTCTCATTTTCCGAAACCGCGCCCAAGAGCTCGGTCCTGCTCCACATCGACGGCACACGGGTCGAAACCGAGACCGTCCCCGCCCCTGTGTGGCGCGAGGTCCGCACATTGACCGGAGGCTTCGAGGGTCTTCTGGCCCGAGCCCCGCGCGAGCCGGCCGACGCCTTCTTCCGAATCCTCGTCACGGACCCGAGCAGGCCGGCGAACATGGCCGCCCGGATCTACGGCGCCTTTGACAACGTCCTCGAGCTGCGCCACATGCCCGAGGGAGGCCTTCGCTCGCACGAGCGGGCCGATTCCATCGCAGCGATGGCGCCACTCGACATCCTTTCTTCCTTCATGGCCGCCTCGGGCAACCGCGACCTGACCGGCGAGGAACGCGCGATCCTCGCGGAAGCGTGGGAAGCCGTCCGCCTGGAGGGAAAACGGCGATGAAAGGAAAACGGCGATGAGGCTCAGGCGACTGGCCGTCTCTGGCATCGGCCCCTTTGCGGACACGTTCTCGATCGACTTCGACGCCCTCACGGCCGGAGGGCTGTTCCTGCTCGAGGGGCCCACGGGCTCGGGAAAGTCGACGATCATCGACGCCGTCGTGTGGGCGCTCTACGGCGGCGTCGCCGGAGGGAAGGATTCGACCGACGCCAGGATGCGTTCGACGCACGCCAGCCCCTCTCGCGAGTCCTTCGTCGATCTCGTCTTCTCCGTCGAGGCGGGAACTTTCCGCGTCCGCCGCACGCCCCAATGGACCAAGGCCGGAAACAAAAACCCGACGAACGCCTCGGCCAAGCTGTGGCGGCTCTCCGAAAGCGCCGTGGAGGCTCGGCAGTTCGACGCGGGCGAGATTCTGGAGGCCAAGCCCGCGGGAACCGGCGCGGAAATCGCACGCCTCGTGGGCCTCAGCCGCGAACAGTTCCTTCAAACGATCGTGCTTCCCCAAGGGAAATTCGCCGACTTTCTCACCTTGGATTCGACCAAGCGGACCGCTTTGCTGGAGCAGGTCTTCGACACGTCCGCGTATAGGCGGGTCGCCGAACTGCTCAAGGAAAGGGCCGCGGCGGCGCAGTCAAAAGTCGATTCGGCCCGCGGGGAATGGGCGTCCTCCGTCGAAGGCCTGGCAACGGCCCTCAGGCTCGAAAGCGAGGCGAAGGCCGAGCTGACGGAAGCCGTGAACGCCGCCGTCGATCCGGCGGACGCGGTCCGGACGACGGCGCTCGCCGCAGCGGCCGTGCTCCGAGCCGAAGAAGAAAGCGAGTCAGCCGAGGAAGAGTCCGCGCTCGCGTCGAAGCGGGCCCGCGAGCGAGCCGTTGCGGCGCGGGAGGCGGCCGATCTCGCCTCCCGCCTCCAGAAACGCTCGCGGCTTTTGGCCTGCCGAGACCGCTTGCGCGCGGAAGAGTCCGAGATCGACAAGCTCGACGAATCCCTCGCGGCCCACGCCCTCGCCGTCGGCGTCGCCCCTTTCCTCGCGGCCTTCGACAGGGCGAAAGCCGAGCTCGGCAGGGCAGAACGGCGCTTCGCGCTCCTCGACGCCTCGGACCGCTCGCCCCGCGACGTCGACGCCGCGACCCTGGAGTCACAGACCGCGCTCCTTGAAACCATGACCTCCCTCACCGGCCGCCTCACAGAGCTTGCCTCCGCGGAAAAGGAACTCGCAGCCTCGCAACGCGAGCGGGCCGCCGCGCGCGAGGCCCTCCGGCGCGCGCAGGAGAAAGTCGAGGCGACGCGGGCTCAGGCCGCCGCGCTGCCTCAGGCGATCCTTCAGGCCGAGGAAAGGCTGGCCGCCGAAGAGGCGGAGGCGTCACGCGTCGAGGGCTTGGAATTGGAAGCCGCGTCGCTCGCAAAGGCGACGGCGCGCTTCGCCGATCTGGACCGCGCGCGCTCCGCGGCGGAGAAGGCGAATGCGGCCGCGGCGCAGGCGGCCGCGGCATTCGAGGAGGCCCGCCTGCTGCGCGACGAACAGACGCTCGCGTGGACGGCTTCGATGTCGGCGATCATCGCGGGCGGGCTTTCCGAAGGCGAAGCCTGCCCGGTCTGCGGTTCGACCGAGCATCCCGCTCCCGCGCCGCCTTCGAGCGTCAAGGCGACCCGTGAAGACGTCGAGGACGCGGAGAAGGCCGCGGCATCCGCCCGGGGGCTGCTCGCCGAGGCGGAAAAACACGCCGTGCGGACCCAGGCCGAGGTCGCGGCCGTCGAAGCGGATCTGAAGGGCCTCACGCGAGATTCCCTCGCCTCCGCGCTCGAACGGACCGGCTCCGAGCTCGCTTCGGCCCGTCGCGCGCAACGAAAAGCAGCGGCAGGCAGAGGCGAGTTGAGAGACCTGAAGGGGCGCTCCGAGGCTGCGGGGTCGGCCCTTTCCGCCGCCCAAAGCGAGCAGGCGGCCGCCGAAGCCAAAATCGCGGGCCTCGACGCGGCCGTCGAACGGGCGCGGGCCAGAATCGCCCCCGAATTGGCGGGCTACGAGACGATATCCGAGAGGCTGAAGGCCCATGTCGAGCGGGGGAACGCCCAGCGTCGCCTGGTCGAGGCCGTGCGGGAACTGCTCGGCGCACGAGGGCAGCTCGACGCGCGGGAGGCAGAATTGGCCGCGGCCTTGTCGGAGGCGGGATTCGCGGATGCGACAGCTGCGCGCGAGGCGTTCATGCCGCGTGAGGCCGTCGACGCCGCAAGAGCGCGAGCAACCGAGCACCGGCAGGCCTCCCACGACGTCGCACGCGACCTCGCCGCGCCTGAAATCGCCGAGCTGACGGGAGACGAGGCGCCCGACGTCGAAGGAACCGCCCGCCTCGCCGAAGAAGCCGCCGAAACCTCCAGAGCCGCCCAAAGGCGGGCGGCGGTGGCGAACGAGCGCAGCCTCGGGGCGCGCGACCAGCTCGGCGTCGTCTCCGACAGGGAGGAGGCGTGGGCCCGACGGCAGAGCTCGGCGGCTCCCGTCTTGCGCTTGGCCAATCTCGCCAACGCAGGAAGCGATTCGATCACGAAGATTCCGCTCGCGACCTTCGTTGTGCGCCACAGGTTCGAGCAGATCCTCGACCGCGCCAACGAACGGCTCGCCGACATTTCCCTCGGCAGATACCAACTCGCCCGCAGCGACGAAAAGGAACGCGGTTCGCGCGAGGTCAAAACCGGGCTCGCCGTGACGGTCATCGACCGCGACGGAGAGGCCGACGGCGCCGCCAAACGGTCTCCCCGCAGCCTTTCCGGGGGCGAGACGTTCTACGTCTCGCTTGCCCTCGCGCTCGCCCTCGCCGACGTCGTCCGCGCCGAGAACGGCGGAATCGCGTTGGAAACCCTGCTCATCGACGAAGGGTTCGGCTCCCTTGACGAGGACACCCTCGGGCTCGTGATGTCGACGCTCACAGGCCTCGCAAGGGACGGACGAGCAGTCGGCCTGGTCAGCCACGTCGCCGAGATGAAAAAGATGATCGCCGAGCGCGTGGCGGTCAGACCCTTGGGCGACGGCTCGTCGCGCGTAGAGGTCCGCTGTTGAAGTGTCCATTGTCACTGCAGGCAGACCCGGGGCGTGCGGGCGCGCACGCCCCGGGCAATCGTGGCGCACGCGGGACAGCCGCCCGCTCCTCTCGCCTCGCGGGATGCGCAAACTCGCGTTTTTCCGGGCACACCGCCCTTCGCCGGCCCCGGCGCCCGGCGTCGCCCCGGATTCGGCGGACGACGGCCGAGCCCTCGCGCACTGTTCGCACGGCCGCTCCCCCGGGGTTTTCGCCTTTTGCTCAACCCCGCCCCTTTCCCTATTCGCCCGCGAGTACTAATGTAGAAATGTCCATAACAACTACCTGGGAAGAACGAGTTGTGAAATCTTTTAGAAAAAAGCCGCGCGCCGCCCTGTCGCTCGCGGCCGCCTTCTTGCTTCCGCTCACGAGCGCAGGATGTTTTTCGAGCGAGGGAACCTCCCGTCCCGCTTCCGCAACATCGTCTTCTCGGGCACAGACCGGTCAAGCCGACGGGTCCTCGGACCGATCGGGCTCTGCGCCGTCGGCGGGGGCTTCCGCCTCGCCCAACCCGGAGGCCGCGAGCGCCCAGACCCCCGCGAACTCCACTGTTGTCTCCCCTCCCGTGGACGCAAACGACCCGTGGCGCCCCCTCACCCACTACACGCCCAAGAACAACTGGATGAACGATCCCAACGGGCTCGTCTACCACAAGGGCGAATACCACCTTTTCTACCAGTACAATCCGAAGGGATCGGATTGGGGAAACATGTCGTGGGGGCACGCCGTCTCCAGCGACCTCGTTCACTGGAAAGAACAGGGCGTCGCCATACCCGGAACCGACCAGTACGGCGTCTTCTCGGGTTCCGCCGTGGTCGACGCCCGCAACACGTCGGGATTCGGGACCTCGGACAATCCCCCCATGGTCGCGATTTGGACGCGCAACGACAACGCAAGCGGCATCCAATCGCAGTCGCTGGCCTATTCCACGGACAACGGCCGAACGTGGACCCTTCACAACGGCGGAGCGCCCGTCTTGGACGTCAAATCGAAGAGCTTCCGAGACCCTAAGGTCTTCTGGGACGAAAAGACGAAGCGCTGGACGATGGTGTTGGTCAAGGCCGACGAGCACAAGGTCTCTTTCTACTCCTCGCCTAACCTGAAGGATTGGAAGTTTGAGTCCGACTTCGGGCCGGTCGGCGACGTCTCTTCCGTTTGGGAGTGCCCCGACCTCTTCCCCATGAAGGTCGAGGGCGAAAACGGCAAGACCCGATGGGTCCTCACGGTCAACACGTCCCCTTCCGCCCAGTATTTCGTCGGCGACTGGGACGGCAAGACGTTCAAAGCCGATTCCTCCCGCGCCTACACCGGCAAGGAGGGCAAGACTCTGGCAGATTTCGAAGGCGACGGGTACGGCTCGTGGACGGCGTCGGGCTCGGCCTTCGGAAACGGGCCGTCGCATGCGACCGACGGCGACATTTCCGGATACGTCGGCTCGGGCTACGTCAACAGCTACGGATCGGGCGATTCCGACACGGGAACTCTGACGTCGCCCGAATTCACGATCAACGCCAATCGCCTCAACATGCTCATCGGCGGCGGAAGCCACCCCTACAGTTCGGTGGAGGGATCCCAGCACACGTCGGTCAACGTCGTCGTCGAAGGCAAGGTGGTCGCCGCCGCGACGGGCAACGACAGCGCAAAGATGTTCTGGCAAAGCCTCGATCTGAAGAAGTGGCGGGGAAAGAAAGCCCGCGTCGTCATAGAGGACAAGAACACCTCAGGCCACTGGGGCCACATCACGGTCGACCAGATAGTGCTCTCCGACACGCCCGCATTCAACGAGTCCGTGCCGAAAGTCGACTACGGCCACGATTACTATGCTTCCGTCACGTGGGAAGGCGCCCCCGACGGCAAACGCTACGCCATCGGCTGGATGTCGAATTGGACGTACGCGAAGGAGGTTCCCACGAAAACGTGGCGCTCGGCCATGAGCACCGTGCGCCAGCTCAAGCTCCGCAAGGCAAACGGAAAGGAACGCCTTGTGTTTGCTCCCGTTTCGTCTCTCAGCTCGCTGCGGACCGGGAGCGAATTCAAGAAGTCCGACGTGACGATCGAGCAGGGCGCGACGCCGCTCGACGCGGCAGCCTCAGGCAAATCCCTCGACATCTCGCTGACCCTGGATCCTCTCAAGGCGAAGGAGAGCGGAATCTCCGTTCTGGGAGACGCCACGCAAGACGCCCGCGGCAAAACGCCGGGAACGAGAATCGGCTACGACGCCGCAAAACAGCAGATTTTCGTCGATCGGTCGAACTCCGGCGAAGTCGGATTCTCTCCCGCTTTCCCGGGGCGGAGCGTCGCGGACTTCAAGCCCGGGAAAGACGGCCTCGTCCATTTGCGGGTGATCGTCGACTCCTCCTCCGTCGAGGTTTTCGCCGACGACGGCAAGCTTGCCCTCACCGAAACGGCCTACCCCGCTGCGGGCGCGGACAAGGTGTCGCTTTTCGCCACGGGAGGCGAAGCCAAGGCACGCAATCTGAGCGTCTGGCATTTGGGATCCTACCGCTAAGCGCAAGAATCTGAAGCCTCGACGCAGCAGACTCGGAGCCTCGGGCACAAGCGGTTTCAGTGCGTCAGGGCACAAGCGGCTCGACGCCGCGCCCGCCAGGCTAGCTGCTGAACAGCTTGTTTTACGGCTCCCTTCGACGGGCTGCTCAGCAGCCCTTTCTGAGGCAGCGCCCCTTTCCGGCGAGCTGCCTAACGTCTCGTTCCGTGGCAGCGCGTGCCTTTCGGGCAGCCCGGCTGCTCGGATTTGGGCTTAGGTCCAGCCGATTCGATTCAGCCGAAGTACTCGATGAGTCGGCCTCGTTCTCCGACGTCGAACCACATGAGGTCTTCGTCGTCCGTCACGCGTTCGAGCGCGGCCGCGTCGCCGCCGATGGCAAGGACGACGTCGTTGGCGGCCTCTGCGTCGTCGACGTGAAAGGAAACGACGTCCTCCCATCCGACCGGCTCGACAAGCTGCAAGGCGGTCGGAAGAATATCGTCCCCCTCAATGTGCGCCGTCTTTCCCTCTTCGATCTCCGCGGCTATCACCACTCGAAGGGGATAGACGGTTTCCCCGCTGGCCGCCAACGCCGCCAGCACGCGCAACGACTCGTCGGTCGCGGCGTTCATGGCGACGGCTTCGAGCACTTCCTCGACGTCGCCCGGAAGAAGGTCCCGCAACTCGTCGGTGACAGCGTGCACGGTTCGGGGAAGGAGAGCGTCTCGCCCAATGTCCACGCCCGTCGCAGGAATATAAATTCTCACGGCGTCATACTAACGACACATGGCGAATAATATCTCGAAGCGCCCTCGCACGGCGTTTCCTTCTCAACGATTGTCTATGAGACTCGATGGACGTCTGTCTATCGCCTCGGAACGCACTCACGTCGATACGCTCAGGTGCGGTCACTCGCACCGGAGGCATTCCCTTGCCTCCGTTTTCGAAGCGGAAAGAGCCGCTTCATTCGCCGCAAGCGACTTTCTTCCGCGCCGTCGCCGACGCCGTGTCTTCCAGCGTGTTGCTGTGGCACTCGTTTCCCAGCGTGTCGATGCTGCGCTCCGACCGAGGCCGCCCCCTTCTCGGCGGTCCCGCCCTTTCCGCCCTTCCGCCTGCGCGCCCCGCTCCCGCCTGCCCTGCGCCTGCTTGCCGCAGGCCCGCCTTCGGACGACGGCTCTCCCAGCGCAGGATTCTCGATGATAAGCCGGAGGGCCAGAGCGTCGACGTCCTTGGCCGCGACACACGAGGGCGCCTCCTTCTCCAACGGGACGCCTGAAAGCTCTGCCTTCGCGTACTCGGCCGGGCACGAGCGAATCCATGCTGCGGCGGACATTCCTTTCCATTCGAGAACCTTTGCGACGTCGGCCCTTGCGCTCGAATACGCGGGCGGCGCTTTCGCAACAACAAGCGCGGGCCGAGCTCCCCCTTGCCGTCCATGCTCCTCGACGGCGTCGATCAAACGCCTGACGCCCACGGGATTGGCCTGGCCGACGCACAAAAGAACGTCTGCGCACTCCACAACGCATCTCGTCACGGCGTTTCTATCGTCGCCTCCCCTGCCGCCGATTCCACGCATCGGATCGTTGGGCGCAGCGCAATCGACGACGACCGCCTCCCATCCGATGCGGGCCCGCCTCCACATCTCCTTCGCGACGTCGGCGGGGACTTCGCGCCAACGCGACCCTCTGTTGAGGCCTGCGATGAAATCGACGCCGTGCACCCGAACGGCGCACTCCCGCAACACGTCGCCCGCGTCGCCGCGATTGAGCCTGCGCACAGCCCCGACGATCGCCGAGGTTTCGCTCTCCACGCTGAGAAGCTGAGACAGCGACGGGGCGTACATGTCTGCGTCGACGAGCAGAACGCCCTTGTGGCGCCGAGCAAGCGCACAGGCCACGTCACGCGCCAACGTCGACCTTCCGGGCGACCCCTGACTCCCCCAGACGGCGACCAGCGTCCCCCGGGGCCCCTTGCCTTCGCTCCTCCAATCGTCGGCTTCCGCACCGGCGACGTCGATCGCTTTCTCCCCCGCGGGCGGAATCCCCGCGCCTCCCGCCGTCGCCTCAACGAGACCTCGCACACAGGCCGCGACGTCCCCGGGGAAAGGCGAGGCCAGGGCGTCGCACCCCCGGCGTCGAGGGTCGAGGTTGGGGTCCTCGGAATCGTCGACGCCGACTATAACAACTCCACACCTGTGAAGATGCCTGGAGAGCCTGAGATCCCACTCGCGGAGCACCGCAATCGATCCGACGCCGGCTTCCGCGGCGGCCATGACTTCCGCGTGGTCGGCGCATCGCCGCGCAATGTCGACGGCGGGATCGGATTCCGAAAGGAGGCGGACCACTTCGACCTCCAGAGCGCCGCCGAGACACAAAAGCAGACTCATCGCCGCCTCCCGGCCAAAACGTATCCGTCGTCAGACCCCATGGCCGCCAGAACCTGGCGCACGTACTGGTCCGGCATCTCGACTTCGGCCATCGGCCGCCCTCCCGCGTTCGGACTCTCCGCATTGACGGACACCACAAGAACATCCAGCGCCACAAGAGAGGCGGCCGCGGGCGCATTGCCTCCCCGCTGGCGCGCAACGCGCCAAAGTTCGACGCGCGCTCCGGGCGCCGCGGAGGCCGGAGCAGGAGACATCAGCGGAATGACGACTCTCGTTCCACCCTCTTCACTCCGATCGATGCGACTCTTCGCGAGAAGCTCGCCCTTCTCGACGGATTCTCCGATGTCCCCCTCTTTTGTGGAAGGCCCCACATATGAGGCGGCCAACGTTTTGTCGATCTCCACAACGTCGAGATCCGCCTTCGAAATCGCGGTCCCGGGGACAATCGCGGAACGAGCCCGGTAAACGGGGACTTTCTCGGGGCCAGACAACACGAATGCGCCGCACATCCCCGAAAGAGCCACAAGAAGAACTCCGATCCCCAATCGTGGATCGCGCCATCGTGTCGCCATTTTCGATTTCCTTTCTCAAGCGAATGCGCCTATCATCGCAAAAACGGCGATTGTCCGGAAAAAGTTATCCACACCATTGTGGATAACTCCCATTCGGAGCAAAACTATGTCACAATGTATCTATGGCTAAGTTTCTAACTATTGCAGATGTTGCTGAATATCTAAACGTTTCCGTCGGCCAAGTCCGCACGTTGATCAAGACGGGCGAACTTCCCGCAATCCAAGTGGGCGGCCGCGGCCAATGGCGCATCGAAGACGACAGGCTCAACGAATACATCTCGCGTGGATACGCAAACACGCGTGAAAAGATCGAGTCGTCGCGTCACTGATCCTCCACCCACCAACAACTAATCTCGTAGGTCAACCCTTAGTATCGCCTGCAGATTGATGCATGTACGTCCACTCGGGGTATCGACGTCTATGAAGTCACGCCCAACACGAGCCAGAACTCCCGTGTGGAGTCCTTCACGCGTTCTACATGCAATAAACCGTCCGTCGGCATAACGGCGCAGACCCGAGGTCAAGCCGAGCTTACGAGCGACCCCGGGTCTCGCCTCGACGGCGACGGGCAGATTCACGACCGCGTCAATCGCGCAAAGCCGCGCGATGGTCAACCCCGTCGCCGTCGCCCCCGCCAGCCATTCCTCTGCGCACTCCTCCAACCGCACTCTCAGGGGATCTCCCCCCAAAATCAACGTGACATCTCGTCCTACGTGTGCGTATAATCTATTTGCGAGGGTAGTCGTCGCCTCCTCACCGTGCCGCAGCTCAACTTCTTCCCCCATCGCATCCTGGCGAATATCCGCCTCAATACGGCTTTCAATGTCGGCTGCGACCTCTCTCCACGATTCGTTCATAGGGTTAAACTAGCTTGTGGGATGACAACTTTCATACCGTGCATACTTTGCAGACTTTAAACGAAAGTTAACGCAAACTATTCACATATAAGAATATGGAATCCATTATTTGAGCATAGAAAAGGTTCAAAATGCGTCACTCACCGACTGCTTACACCTTATGCGGATTTGCCTGTGTTTGGGCGGCAGCCGTTTCGTGGGCCAAGCTGATCCCGCAGATCGCCGCGGGCGCGCCGCTGAGCAGCTCGAATTTCCGTTTGGCCTCCGTCGCCTTCTGTGCGAGCGCGGCCGCCTTGGCCTGCGTCTGGCTCGCGGTCTCCTATGTGGGGCTCGCCCATGCGCGCCGAGGAAGAAGAACCGCCTTTGTCGCCTTTGCTCGAAGATTCGGCTCTCCCTCGGTCAAACGCGCCGTCGGCCTGCTCGCCGTGGGCGCGGGGCTTTTCCCGGTCGCGGCTCGCGCGGCGACGGCGGAAACGGCCGAGCTTCGGGTGAGCGCAGAGCACGCCCTGCAGGCCGACGGCGAGGCGGACGACATCGGAGACATCGGATGGGGGTCTTCGGACGTCGGAGCCTTCCCCGCCTCCCCGACGCCGGGCTCTCCGGCCTCCCGAAGTCAGCCCGGCGCCCCTTCGCCGCCGCCCGACGGCCAAACGGGCTTCGCCGCGCCGGGCGGCAACGCCCTTGCTTCGCCGGACGCCGCGGCCAAACCCGAGCGCCCTCAACGCTCGACGGGCAAGGAGAAGGGCCGTGTCAGCGGAGGCGCATCAGAAGTGCGGACGGTCACCGTCCTTCCCGGCGACTGCCTGTGGGCCATAGCGGCGCGGGACCTTTCCGGCGATGCGAGTCGCGCGGACATCGCGTCCCACACCCAGCGCTGGTTTGAGGCGAACCGCACGACGCTGTCCTCCCCCGACCTCCTTCGCCCCGGCCAAGTCTTGAAAGCACCTAAGGATCCGCAATGAGCACTCTCGCCACAAAGTCTCCCGGGCCGGCAAACACTCCCGACCGGAGAAAGCCCGCCGCCTCGGCCAATCCGCCCGCCTCCGCGAATGCCCCCGACTCCGCAGAGCCTTCCGGCTCGGCGAGAGCCCCCGCCTCCACAGAGTCTCTGAGCTCACCCAAGCCTTCCAGCTCGAAGGAGCTCGCCGGATCACTCGTCGTCGGGCGTCCGCCCTCCCAGCTGCTCGCCCCTTCGCCGGATCCCGAGGAGGGCATTCCGCGGTCCTTTCCCCACACGACGCCGGAGCGCCCGTGGGACCGCCTTTCCGTCGCAGCACGGAAGCCGGCCGAGACCGCGTGGGACGAGGAAAGGCCGCGGCTCGACGCCGAACTTCCGCCCGACGCGCCAAAAGGGACCTCGCTGATCGGGTCCATTGTCATCCTCGTGGTCGAGGTGCTCCTCGGACACCGCCCGGCCACGGCTCTCAGACACTGGCTCACGCCGGAGGTCTACGGGCCCGTGGCGCGCAGGGCGGGCCTCGCGATCCGGATCAAGGGGCGGGCGCCGTGGACGTGCCGCCCCCGCATCCTGAAAGTGCTGGCGAACAAGCCCCTCGCCCGCGTCATCGAAGCGGCGGCGGCCGTCTACGACGGGCAGAGGGTGCGGGCGGCGTGCCTGCGCATGGAGTTCCTGCGAGGCAGATGGAAGGTCGTCGCCCTCGAAATAGCCTGATTTCTCAGGCGTCGAGGGCGACGGCTCTCGGTGCTTGCGCCGGCGGAAGAGGGCCTCAGTGCTTGCGCCGGCGGGCGGCGGCCCGACGCTGGGCGCGGTTCATGCCGTCGCTCGACCCTTCCGAGCCTCTCGGGGCCGCGCGGCGCACGGACTTGCCGGATTCGTCCGTCGTTTTGACCGTGCCGTCTTCCGACGCCGAGGAGTAGGAAACCGCCCGCGAGCGCTTCGGCGTTTTGATGCCCAGCACCTTCTCGGCGTCGACCCGCGTGCGGGCGCTTTGGGCAGCTGTCTGCGCGGCCATTTCGGCAGCCAGCTCGCGCTGAGCGGCCTCCGCCTCGGCCGCGGCCTGCGCCGCAGACTCGGCGCTGACGATGGCGGCCTCGCGTTCCTCCCTCTCGCTCGGAAGCTCGAAGTTGAACAGGTAGCGCACCGATTCTTCCTTGATCCCGTCGTTCATGGCCTGAAACATGTCATAGCCCTCAGACTTGTATTCGACGAGCGGATCGCGCTGAGCCATCGCGCGCAGGCCGATGCCCTCCTTGAGGTAGTCCATCTCATACAGGTGCTCGCGCCACTTTCGGTCGAGGACGTTGAGGATCACCTGGCGTTCCAGCTCGCGCATGGCGTCCTCGCCCACTTCCTCCTCGCGGTCGCGATAGTTCGTGTGAATGTCGGTTTTAAGCTCGTCGAGCACGTGTTCGCGTTCCAGCTTCGACACGCCGCCGACCTCGTCGATCAGCTCCTCGACCGTGAAACCGGGCCGGTAGAAGCCTTTGAGCTCAATCCACGCCTTGTCGAGGTCCCATTCGTCGGGGGCGTCAGACTGGGTGTGGACGCCCACTATGTCGTCGACGACATAGTCGAGGAACCCTTCGACCATCGCTTCGAGGTCCTCCCCTTCGAGAATGCGGCGGCGTTCTGCGTAGACGACGTTGCGCTGCTCGTTCATGACGTCGTCGTACTTCAGAACATTCTTGCGGATCTCGGCGTTGCGCGACTCGATGGACGTCTGCGCGCGTTCGATCGACTTGGAGATGATCTTGAATTCCAGCGGCTCGTCCTCCGGATATATCGAAGGATTGAGGGCCCTCTGCGCGATCCCCGTGGCGAAAAGGCGCATGAGGTCGTCCTCGAGCGAAAGGTAGAAGCGGGACTCGCCGGGGTCGCCCTGACGCCCGGACCGTCCGCGCAGCTGGTTGTCGATGCGCCGAGACTCGTGCCGTTCGCTTCCCAAGACGTAAAGCCCGCCGAGCTCGACGACCTCGTCGTGCTCCTCCGCCACGGCCTCTTCAGCTTCCTTCAGGGCCTGCGGCCAGGCGGCCTCGTACTCATCGGGGGTCTCTTCGGGGTCGAGGCCCCGGGATTTGAGGGCAGCGACGGCTCGGTGCTCGGGATTTCCGCCGAGCATGATGTCGGTTCCGCGCCCGGCCATGTTGGTCGCGACAGTGACCGAGCCTTTGCGCCCGGCCTCGGCGACGACGGCGGCTTCCCGCTCGTGCTGCTTGGCGTTGAGCACCTGGTGGGGAACGCGCGCCTCATGCAGAAGCTTCGACAGCTCCTCGGACTTCTCCACGCTCGTCGTGCCGACGAGGACGGGCTGGCCGACGTTGTAGCGCTCCTTGATGTCCTCCACGATCGCCTTGAGCTTGCTCTTGCGGGACGGGAACACATAATCGACCTTGTCCTCGCGAATCATCGGCATGTTCGTGGGGATCGGAACGACGCCGAGCTTGTAGGTCGAGGCGAACTCCTCGGCCTCTGTCTCGGCGGTTCCGGTCATGCCCGAAAGCTTGTCGTACAGGCGGAAGTAGTTCTGGAGCGTGATCGTGGCGAGAGTCTGATTCTCGGCCTTGATCTCCACGCCTTCCTTCGCCTCGATCGCCTGATGCATGCCCTCGTTGTACCTGCGCCCGGGCAGGACTCGCCCGGTGTGCTCGTCGACGATGAGGACCTCGCCGTCGCGGACGATGTAATCCTTGTCCCTGTCGAAAAGCTCCTTGGCCTTGATCGCGTTGTTGAGGTAGCCGATGAGCGGCGTGTTGAGAGATTCGTATAGGTTGTCGATGCCCAAAAGGTCCTCGACTTTGTCGATGCCGGGCTCGAGGATGCCCACGGTTCGCTTCTTCTCATCGACCTCGTAATCGGTGTCCTTGCGCATCCGCAGGGCAAGACGGGCGAACTCCGAGTACCATTTGTCGGCGTCGCCCTCCGCCGGGCCCGAAATGATGAGCGGGGTGCGCGCCTCGTCGATGAGGATCGAGTCGACCTCGTCGACGATGACGAAATTGTGCCCGCGCTGGACCAGGTCGGAGGTCTGCCACGCCATGTTGTCGCGCAGGTAGTCGAATCCGAACTCGTTGTTCGTGCCGTAGGTGATGTCCGCAGCGTATTCCTTGCGCCGTTCGTCGGAATCCTGGCCCGTGAGGATGCACCCCGTGGTAAGCCCGAGGAAACGGTGGATGCGCCCCATGAGATCGGACTGATAGGAGGCGAGGTAGTCGTTGACCGTGACGACGTGCACGCCCTTGCCCGTCAGCGCGTTGAGATAGGAGGGGAGCGTCGCCACGAGCGTTTTGCCCTCGCCGGTCTTCATTTCGGCGATGTTGCCCAGGTGCAGCGCCGCGCCGCCCATGATCTGGACGTCGTAGGGCCTTTGCCCGATGGTTCGCCGGGCGGCCTCACGCACAGTGGCGAAAGCCTCAGGAAGAAGCTCGTCGAGGGTTTCGCCGTCCGCGATACGCTCCTTGAACTGCTCGGTCTGCCCCCGAAGTTCCTCGTCCGTCATGTCCTCGAAAGTGGGCTCGAGCGCATTGACCTGCTTTTTGATCGCCTCGAGCTTCTTCAGGGTGCGACCCTCGCCTGCGCGGAGGATTTTGTTGATGAACTTTCCCACTGGGGCTGTCTCCTAAGTCGTTGCGAGGCGCGGGGCGCCTGTTGCCTCATCCCATTCTAAGCGAGTTGTCTAGGCAGCTGTGAGTGGGAGGCAACGCCCTCGGATGAATCCGCTCACGGACGACGGCGGAGGGAGGCCTGCCTGCGCCGAATCGCGACCCATCCCGCGGCGGCTGCGAGCAGGCCCGCGAACGCCAACGCCCGTGCGTCCAGGCCGGTCGCGGCCAGCTTCCGGTTGAACGTCCGCCGCCGGTCGGCGACGGGGTCCGGCGATCGGCGCGGGTTCCGCGCGCCTTGCCGCCCGTCCGGGTCGCCGTCCTGCCGCCCGTGAGAGCCGTCGACGCCCCGGGCGCCGTTTGCGCTCGGCGAAGCGCCCTGACCCGACTCGGTATCAGACGGCGCGCCGTTCGAAGCGGAGGGCGCCGCACCCGAAGCGGACGGGGCCGCCGAGCCGGAAGACGCCGAAACGGAGGGGTCCGCAGAGCCGGAGGAAGCCGACGACGACGCCGCCGCGCTGGCAGACGGAGCACCGCCAGAAGGCCGAGCGCTCGCCGACGGAGCGGACGCGGCGGACGAACTCGTGACAACCTCCCAATTTCGCTCGAAGAATACAGCCGGGTCGATGGTCTTTGCGTTTTGCGCGTAGTCGATGAGGAGCTGGCGAATCTCCTGCTGCTCGTCGTAGACGACGCGGGCATTGCCGCCCATGTGAGGGAATCCTCCGCCGCCGTTCTGCCGGTAGTTGTTGACCGCAAGGATCAGCTTGTCGCCGTCGCCCAGCGGCCGGCCGTCCGGATAGCTCAGGCCGACGATGCGGCTGCCGACCGGCTTCGACACGTCGATGCGGTATCGGAGCCCGGTGAGCGCGTCGTAGTTGTAGTCCGGGATCCCGCGGGTCGCGCCGTCGTACTTGGCGTTGACTTTGCTCGGATCGAAAGTCGACCCTTCGGGGACCTGCACGAAGTATCGCGCCGAGTGCTCCAAATAGTCCTTGAGCTCGCGCCCCGTGACGAGCACTCCGCCCAAAGTGTTGTCGAAAACGTAGAGCCCCGCGATGTCCTTGATCGTCACGTTTCCCTTCGGGAACACTGCGGTTCGCGAGAACGGCGAGGTCTGGGCGACGACGGGCAGGCCCTCGTACTTCGTCCCTTTGATCCCGCGCCTGACGTTGTCGGCCATGACGTGGCCGACAAAGTCGAGGATGGGCGTGTCCTCGTAGTGCGACGTCGCCGACGTGAGCCTCTCCTTCGACTGGGCAACGACGGTGTTGACGTAGGCGACGGTCGCCTCGTGGTCGGCCTTCAGCTTCTTGTTCCCGGAAAGCGTCGGCGAATCGGCGACCTGGTCGGCGTACTTCGCCTGGGCGAGCGCCCCGATCTGCGAATCGGTCCGAGGCCAGGAAACCTTGTAGCCGCGCCCGTTCTCATTCGCCTTCAGGGGAAGCGTCACCTGCGAAACCGACTGAGCCCAATAGGTCGGCTGGGTGAAGAGCACCGGATCACCGTCGGGGGCGCGGAAGACCTTCGAGGGAATGTCCACGTGAGAGTGCCCGCCGACCACCAGATCGACGTCGTTGACCTTCGACGCCACCGATCCGGCCACATTCTCCTGGAGAAGTGCGGGATTCCAGGCCACGCCCTCGGCGTCGAGCCCCGAGTGCACGAGCGCCACCACGACGTCGGCGCCTCGCGCCTTCATCTGGGGCACGTACTTTTGCGCCGTCACAACGGGGTCGCGAAACTCGAGCTTGCCCTCTACAACGGCCCTGTCCCACACGCGCACGCCCGGAGTGACGAGCCCGACCACTCCGATTTTGACTCTCTTCCCGCCGATGGTGCGATCAATGAGGGTGTAGGGCTTGAACGCCGGCGTCTGCGTGCCGGCTTTGACGACGTTGGCCCCCAGAAGCGGCGCCTTCAGCTGAGCGCCGTAGTTTTTGAGGACGTCGAGCCCGTAGTTGAATTCGTGGTTGCCCAGCGCCTGAGCGTCGTATCCGACGTCGTTGAACGCTTCCGCCATGGGGTGCGTCCGCCCTTGCAGCAGCTGCGGGCGCTTCGCGGCCACGTAGGTCAGCGGCGTCCCTTGAATCGCGTCGCCGTTGTCGACGACCAGCACGGACCCCTCCGGCTTGGATTTCCGTGCGTTCTCGATGATCGTGGCGGCCCGCGCCATGCCGAGCTTGCGGACCTTCCCCTGCGGATAAGGCCGATCGCGGAAATAGTCCCAGTTGTATGCGTGTCCGTGGACGTCGGTGGTGGCCATGACGGTCAGATCGAATGAGTCGCCCGACGACGTCGGCGAGCCGCCCGCGCTCGAAGAGCCCGGGCGGCCGGGCGCAGTGGGACCGGCGGGGTCGGCTCCGGCCCCGTCAGAAGCCGAGGGCGACGGGGAGCCGGAGCTTCCGCCGCCCCGGCCGGTTCCGTCCGCGACGATTCCGCCGTGAAGGCCCGTCTGGACGGTCTGCGCGGCGTTCGCCGGGGCGGTCTGGGCCAGCAGCATGCAGGCCGCGGCTGCGGCGGCGCTCGTCGTCAATCGTTTTTTCGCGCTCATAGTTCCCTCCCGCGGAGTCGTGGATCGGAGGTTGTCGTGAGCTTTGAGTCTAATTCGAAAACTCCGCGGTCAAGCCGAAGGGCGGGCGTGTTGCGAAATGCATCGCGTCATATGCCGGCTTGACGTTTGTCGGCTTGACGTTTCCGGTGTCGGTCAGACGTCGCCGCCCACCGGCCCGCTCGCCGCCAGACAGCAGAGACTCCTCGCCCGCCGGACGCGCCGCAGCCTGGCGCTTAGACGTTGCCGTTGCTGTGGGGCCGCAGATTCTCCTCCTTCTGCTTCTTATGGTCCCAGGGGTCCATCCCGCTTCCCTGCGCGATGTTGCTCGCAACCGCGTCCAAAGCCTTCTGCGAACTCGCGTCGCTCTCCTGAAAATCTCGCATAGCAGCCCGGAGGTTGACGTTCCCTTCATCGACTTTCCACCGAAGATCTTGAAGCAGCTCATAGAGCACTTGGCGAAGCTCGGCAAACGCTCCGCCAGGCCCCGTCGGGCCCATTCCAATCTTATGTTTGCGTCTAACGAGATCTACCATTGAAATGCCGGTCAATGCTTTGGCAGCTTCTTCGAGCTCCGCAGCTATTTGGGACATGTATCCGCCTGTCGCCCCGTCGCCGACAGTCATCTGATTGACGGCGTTCTCGTCCATTCGGGTCGCCCCGGCGGCGTCTTGGATGGGCGCCGGCGTCAAATGGAAGAAAGTGTCTGTGTATCCATGACGCGCCCTGTCTTCTAGCACCAACTTCATATTGTGACGTAAGTTCTCATCAACAGCCTCTTCGGCGGCTTTGAAGTCGTCGCCGATTTCCTCGAAAGCCCTCTTAAACTCTTTCATCATTTCTTCGAAATTGTCCGCTTCAAAAGTTGCTTTTCCCGCAGTTTTATCGTGTTTCAGTGCGCTAACGTCCTTAAGAACAGTCAAAGGAACTGAGGCGCCCCCAGCGATCCTCGCCGCCATAGCGGCCCCGCTTCCGGGGACCGTCGCCGCCATGCAGCCCCATATCAGAATGTTCAAAAGCATCTCGAAACCAACGCCATCCTCGCCTTCGGCAATCTCCTCAAAAGCGTCTGTCGCTTTTTTGACCGCCTCCACAACTTTCTTACGCAACTGCTTCAGGAAAAGCTGCTCCGCCAGAAGCGTTTCGCCGTGAACGCGCGCCAACAACGCAAGATTCCCAATCACAGAAGGCATCGACGTCACGAAAGTCGCACGGAACGTGTTGAACGCACTGCCTTCGAGTGCGGGAGCGTAGTCGTTCATGCCTTTCAGCAGGGTTCTCATGCGACCGGGGGCGATTTTGTCGAAGCTTTGGAGTTTGACCGTTGATACATCTGTCGTTTTCGTCGTGGGATCGAGCCCCTCGATGGATGTCTCCGACAAGGCAGCCGCAACCTTTTCCCTGTATTCATTTATTTTTCCATTAAAACTATCCGAATAGGGATTGGGCAGGTCAAGCCACGGTTCCACAATGTCATCTATGTCATCGCGAATTTCTTTAAATTTACCGTTTTGAGGGAAGGTTCCATCATCCCGGCGGACCTGGATCACACCGCCGCCTTCGCCATTTGGGCCGGGCCGTGTAATAGTCAGCTCCATCGTCTGGGATCCGAAGTTTCCCGACTCATAGTACACGTTGCGTCTTTTGTCTATCTTATAACGACTCTTGTTGACCATATAGGCGTCTATCGCCGCCAGCTTGAGTTTGCCCACAAGCTTTGGAAGATCGCGGTATTCTGCGGACATGCCGTCATCCCTTCAGTGTTAAGCGTCAATTAATAGCCATCGAGCCGAATCGATGTCTGAGAAGCCAGCGCCAGGTCACGCTCAATAGAACATCTTCTCGCAGCCAGACTACTGGACAGGCGCATACGCTTCAAGGGTGTCTCGCGTTTTGCAAACGCCGCCACGCAGCGCGAAAGCCATTCCTGCGCACTTCACTTTTCCTGCGTGCTTTTCCGTTTTGTTTAGAGTCAAGAAAGTTCACCCTCTTCTCTTTAAACAGCACCAGTGTCATTTTCCGAGCTCGTCATTCGCCATTGCGCGCCCTCCGCCTGATAAAATCGGTTCCGGTTTCCGTAAACGCGACGTCGAAGGCGAATGCCGCGAAGCCGCCTCGCGGGGGCCGTTCAGATTCGAGATTACGACATACAAGGAAAGTTCGATTAGTGGCCGATCCGAAGTACAACGTCATCTTCCAGATCCTGCGTCACAGGATTGAACAGGGAGAATACAAGTTTCTCAGTCTGTTGCCTTCGGAGAACGCTTTGGCGATTGAATTCTCATGCACGCGCAACACCGTCCGAAAGGCGCTTGCCCTTCTGGCCAGCCAAGGCCACATCCTCACGATGCAGGGGCGCGGCGTCCAGGTGATCTATCGGCGCCCTCCCATCCCCTCGCGGCCGCCGTCGACCTTCCTCTTGGGAGGGATCGAATCGCTCAGAGAGGCGGCCGACCGCAACGGATTCTCTCTGAGAACCCGCATGCTCTCCCTGGAAGAAAGCTATGTGGACCGAGAGTTGGCGAAACGATGCGGCATGGCCGTGGGAGAGGTGGTTCTTCGGGTGCGCCGTTTGAGGCTGCTCAACGACGTGCCGCTCATCCTCGACGAGAACGTGTTCCTCAAATCGATCGTTCCCAGCCTCAACAAAACTATCGTCGAAAGCTCCATATATGCGCACCTCGAGCACAAGCTGGGAGTGACGGTCGGCAGCGCCACGCGAACCGTCACCGTGGAGCCCGCAACCGGAGACGACGTCGAACTCCTCCACCTAGGAGGCTTGGGCTGCATCGTCGCTGTGACGTCATCGACCTTCGACACCAACGGCTTGCTGTTCGAATACACCGTTTCGCGCCATTCGCCCATCGGCTTCGAGTTCAACACGACGGCTCGGCGGCTGCCGGCATCCATTTGAGTGACGACGCAGATCCCCTTGCAACGGCGGTGCTACTTAGAACGGAACGGCGCATCAGACTCGCTTAAAGCCTAAGCCGGTGCATGACGGTGGCGGCGGCACTAGAGCGTATAGCTGGGCCGCGCGGCATCCCAACCGCGCGGCCCAGCCTTGATTGTTCAGTCGGTCGAAGCGGAGCGCCCGACGGCGCCGGCCGGCGTCAGTTCGCGACCGGCTCGCGCCTGCCGAGCCGAACCTTCTCCACCTTCCGCTCGGTTTCCAGATCAGAGTCCTTGAAACCGAAGAGGTAGGTGCATGCGAAGGCGACTATCACCGTGACGAAAGACGCGATCCAGAATCCGGTGAAGCTGGAATCGATTTCTCCCGTGTGTTTGTTGATGAACGACGGGAAACCGATGAATGCGCCGACGAATCCCCACATGTTGACATTGAGGAGGCCGGTCACCAGTCCGCCGACGGCTCCGCCGATCGAGGCGGTGATGAAGGCCCGTCCATACTTGAGGTTGAGGCCGTACATCGCGGGTTCGGTGACGCCGCACATCGCGGATATCGTGGCCGGCCCAGCTATCTGCTTGATGCGCGGGTTCTTGGACTTCACCCAGATGGCGAGAGCTCCCGCCCCCTGGGCGATCATAGTGACGGAGACGATGGCGTTGATTCGCGAGCTTTCGGAGCCGCTCGACAGCTGCGCTGCGATGACGGGAATGACGGCCCAATGCAGGCCGAATATCACAAGCGTTTGGTACAAACCGCCGATGACGAGTCCCGCAACAATGTAGTTGTAATCGATAATCGAATTGATCCCGTTGGTGATGAAGCCCGAGAGGATCATGACAAGAGGGCCGAAAACCACAAGCACGAGGGAAGAGACGACGAAGATCTCCACCAACGGAGCGAACATCGAATGGATGACGGCGGGAATCCAGCGCTTCAACCACGGCTCAAGTTTTGAAGCCAGCCAGGCCGCGATGATGATGGGGAAGATCGTAGACACGTACGCCGCGCCGCCTTCCCCGCCGCGGTTGGGCAATGCTATCGGAATTCCAAAGAATTCCGCGTTGAATTCAATACTGCCAAGGCGAGCGACCACGTGATATGGATTTTGGTCTGCAGGCAGGTTGATCCGCGTGGGATCCGACAGAGTGACCAGCGAGGGGAAGCAGAGAACTCCGCCGATAATGGCCACAATGATCGGGTTGGCGCCCAAACGCCTCGCCGCCGTGAAACCGACGATGATCGGAAGGAAGTGGAATACTGCCGACGCCATTGCGCCGATCAGTATCTTGGTGTCGCTGTTCTTGTCAATGAGTTCGAGTTCCGTGCACAGCGTGAGAAGTCCGCCCAAGATGCCGGCGGCAGCGAGCACGCCGATGATCGGAATCATCGATCCCGTGATGACGCCGATCAGCGAGCTGAAGCCGTACTTCACCCAGCCGAGGGGCGTGGTCGGGCGCTCTCGCTCCTCTTCGCCTCCGAGCACGTCGTCTTCAGAGTTGCGAGGGAGGAGCTTGACAATCGAGTCGTAGACCTGGACGACCTTCGGGCCGATGACCACCTGGTACTGGCCGGCAGCCCTCGCGACGTCGATCACCTCGTCAATGTCGATGACCGCCGAGTCATTCGCCAGCGCCTCGTCCTTGAGATAGAAGCGCAGGCGGGTGATGCAGTGAATCACCTTGCGGACGTTGTCCGCCCCGCCGACTCCTTCGACAATGTTGCGGGCAGCCGCGTCGAGCTGAGCCTGCTCTTCGGCCGACGCCGCCTTCTTCTTTCCTTTGCGTTTGGTTGGGCCACTCAGGCCGTTGTTTTTCATGGGATTGGTCCCTTCGGTTTTAGGGGCCCCCGCGCCGGGCGAGGCCAAGCCGTTCGCCGTGTGAGCGGCGGCGACACCGGCCCCGTTGGCGGCCGCGGCTGGGACGGTCGCGGCTTCGGCGGCGTCGTCCGCTCGCACCTGAGCGGTTTTCGCCCTCGCCTGGGTTTTTGCGGCAGCTCCTTTGAGCGTGACACGCGCTGCCTCACCGCCTGCGTCTGTCAGGCCTGTCTTGACGTCCAAAGAGGCGAGGCATTCGTCCCCGTTGGTGAAAACCAGGACGGACTCCGTCTTCTTTCCCGCCGCAGCTATACCCGCGAGGTCCATTGTCCCGATGGTCTCGCCCGCGCGCACCCTGTCGCCGGTGCTCACAGTGAGATGGAAAGGACCGCCTTTGAGCTCCACCGTGTTGATTCCCAGGTGCAGGAGAATCTCCAGCCCCGAGTCCATCTTGAAAGCGACGGCATGCCCGGTTTCGGCGACCATGACGACGTCGGCGTCGGCCGGCGCAAGCACCTCGCCGATCAAAGGTTTGATTCCAAAGCCCTCGCCCATCACCTTCGAGGAGAAGACGGGATCGGGAACATCGGGCAATTCGATCACTTCGCCAGTGAGGGGTGAAACGATCGGAATGCCTGAAGCGGGGGTGTCAGACATGAGGCTCCTTTCAAAGCCAAGTGCAGTGAGGTTATGCGTTTTGCGTGTTGTTGACTGCGCCGCCTTCAAGGCGGCGCGGGGGCGCGGTCCCGGGCAGGGTCCGCGCACTCATCGGGTGCGCCGGCCGTTGCTCGCCTGTGCCGCTTTGCTTGCCTGGCGCGGACGCCTTGCCGTCCGCGTCGGTTCGCCCAGCCCGCACATGGGCTCGCTCATCCGGCCGTTTTGTGTTCGCTCGCCGAGCGGTTTACTCGCCGAGCGGGTCTGTGTGTATAAGAATCGCCAGCGCCTCGTACGGGCGCAGGGCCAACGTCGGTTCGACGTCGTCCGCCGAACCGAGTTCAGGCGCCGAATGCGAACCGGACACCGAGTCGCGATCGGGCCGCGAGCTTGGCGCCGAATGCGAACCGAGCCGCGATTCAACGCCGTCTAGCGAATAGTTTGAGATCAGAATTTCGCCGCCGAGGAATTCTTCGGGGATGTCGATCTCGGCCGTCCGCGGGCGGAAATTCGTGAGAACCAGCAGCTTCTGCCCTTCGTGCTCGCGAATATACGCGTATATGTCGGCGTGGTCCATGGCGTACGGTTCGTACATGCCACGGGCGACGACCGCACATTCCTTGCGAAGGGCGATAAGGCGCCGATAATACGGGAGAATTCGGCCCGCAGCCTTTTCCTCCTCGACGTTGATTCGATCTTGACCTGTGGGGCGCAGCCAGGGCGCCCCGGCGGTGAACCCGGCGCCTTCGCTCGAATCCCACTGCATGGGGGTTCGGGCGTTGTCACGCGCTTTCCCGCGGACAATCGCGAAGGCCTCTTGTTCACTGCGTCCAGACTCGACGAGCTCGGCGTACGCGTTGTGCGCCTCGACGTCGACGTAATCCGATATTTGAGTGTAACCGGGATCGGTCATGCCGATTTCTTCGCCCATGTAGACGAACGGCGTTCCCCGCAGAAGGTGGATGACGGTCGCGAGCATGGTCGCGGACTCGACGCGGTAGCGTCCCGGATCGCCGAACCGGTTGACGGCGCGCGGCTGGTCGTGGTTGTTCCAGAACAGCGCGTTCCAACCGTCCCCTTCCTGCATGCCCACCGCCCATTCGTTGAGGACGCGCTTGAGCGCACCCATGTCGAAGGGCATGGACGTCCACTTCTCGCCGTCCTTGTAATCGACTTTGAGATGGTGGAAGCTGAAAACCATATTGAGTTCGCGGTTGCGCGGATTCGAGTAGCCGACGCACGCCTCGACGCTCGTGGAGGACATCTCGCCCACCGTTATCGAATCGGCGTCGCGCCCAAAGCTGGCCTCGTTGAGCTCGCGTAAGTAGGTGTGAACGTCGGGGCCGTCCGTGTACATCTTCCGATCGTCGCTTCCGGCGGGCGCGTCGAGAAGCTCCGCGTCTTTCCCGATGACGTTGATGACGTCGAAGCGGAAACCGTGTACGCCGCGGCTGCGCCAAAAGTTGACGACGTCGATGAGCTCGGCCCGCACGTCCGGGTTGTGCCAATCCAGATCGGCCTGGGCGGGATCGTAAAGGTGAAGGTAGTAATCGCCGGTGTCGCCGAAGGGCGCCCACGCCGGCCCGCCGAACTTGGAGACCCAATTGGTTGGAAGGGAGCCGTCGGCCTTCGGCGGGCGAATGTAGTAGTAGTCCTGGTACTTCTTCTCGCCGGCCAGGGCGCGCTGGAACCACTCGTGGTCTGTGGACGTGTGGTTGAGAACCATGTCGAGCATCACGCCGATGCCGTGGCGTCCCAAGGCGCCGACGAGCTCGTCGAAGTCCTCCATCGTGCCCATCGCCGGGTCGATGTTGCAGTAGTCGGAGATGTCGTAGCCGTTGTCGCGTTGAGGGGACGGGAAGAAGGGGCTGAACCAGACGTAGTCGATCCCCAGCGAAGCGATGTAGGGGACCTTCTCGATGATCCCGCGAAGGTCGCCGACCCCCGTCCCCGTCGAATCCTTGAAAGATTTGGGGTAAATCTGATAAACGACGCTTTCTTCGAAGCTCATTCCATGCCTTTCCGTTCTTGAGAGTCGGCGCAGCAAGGACCGTGATTGCCTCGGCGGCGGCCAAGATTGTCTCGACAACCGAGATTGTCTCGACGACGGCGAACACTCGAAGGGCCCGACCCGCTTGAGCGCAACTCGTCGAAGCGACCCGACCCGTCCGAACGCAACCAGCCGAGGCCGCCCGATCCGCCTGAGCGCCGCAACTCGCTCAGACTGCGCAAACCTTCGAGACGGTGCGCGCCGTCCAAAGAATCTCGTCCGTTCACGGGAATCAGCCGCAATCCGTTCACAAGAATCAGTCGCAGCCGCCCGCGGCGTCGATTAGACTCTTTGTGCCGACTCGGCGATGGATTCCACTTGCTCTCCATCGAGTTGCTCCTTCTGAATACCCACGATGCAGACGGATCAGCCTGTCACGCAGGAAACTTGTGTACGCGGTCTTAGATCGACTTGTCAACGCGGTTTCTGATCGAAGTGCCGAGTCAAACCTTGTCGGCCCGGTGCTCGCAACCCAACCTCCAACTTTCCAGGTCGCTCTTGTGCGCACAAGTTCAGCCTAGAGCAGAAGTTCCGCATAGGCAATAGGAAAAAGCAGATTCTTTCGAAGCTAATCGACATAGCATATTTCGCTTACAGCGTTCCGGTAACCTCCTTCAAAGATTGCTTTTGCAGGGTTTGTCACGCGCGCGCTCAAAGCGACCGACGGATCGGGGCGAGCGAGATGCGAACGAGATCTAGAATTCTTTGAACTAACGCTGAACGACGACGACACCTTCGCATATGGCTCCGTTGCCGCCCATGCAAAGTCAAATCAACAGAAAGTCGATCCGAGTCACAGATGCGCGATCGCTGGAATCATGAGCCGGCCCGACGAAGCGCGGTTTCACAGACCGCCATTGACACGCTCAACAGCGCCTTCATCGAGGCGACCGGCGACGCCGCTTCAACAATCGGGAACGCACGCCTTCGAGCGCTCCAACGGAGCGTCGCAGCCAGCGCCTGCGCGTGCCTGCCTGTGTGTGCCACAGGGCTCCGAGCAACTCCTCCAAAGGAATGGACCCTCGGTCAGTTTGCAGAGCACGAGAACGACGTCGATCGCCTTCCCGCGCGCTTAGGAGACGTTCTTCAGCTGACCCTCAAGAAGCGGAGTCGCAAGCAAGCCTCGCTTTGTCATGATGGTCAATAGCCGCAAAGCAAACCGCTCACGCTGCCGGATGCGGCATACGAATAGCTCTGGACACGCCTCCAGCCGCTAAAAAGCTTTCCAGGGAACTGTCCCCGGAAAACGCCGCGTGTACTGCAGAGAATGCGATACAAGCGTGAAGTATCGGGTTAAACGCACGTC
>ERZ772967.95-NODE-95-length-72314-cov-5.046306_pt1 | contig 72314 bp, 58 predicted proteins | sample MGYA00511677_ERZ772967 | MGnify/ENA primary metagenome ERZ772967 (study PRJEB29015, sample SAMEA2737931) | human oral metagenome | biome: human oral; feature: human-associated habitat; material: dental | place: China | collected 2146 ...
CAACTTATTCTATTTTCTTCTGAAATTTACCTTGACTTTTCATAGTTGGTCTCCTTGTAAATTAACTCTTACTACGAGTGTTTTTAATAATTACAATAATGTATATAGGGCCTATATTTTTAATTTAATATTATCAGAGTATTATTATAAAATCTTTGTGCATCTATACAAAAAACTCTTTATAAATTGTGCACATGCACAATTATATTGCTATTACACTATGTATATAGTAAAATTAATATCAAGAATTTATAAGATACAATTAAAGACAGGGAAATGGGGTGGATTTCAGTATGAGTATAACAGTAAGAGATTGTCTTTCTCTTCCCTCTCTAAACTCAGGAAAAGTAGTCGCAGGCGAGAAAGGACTAGATAGTATCGTAACGAGTGTATCAGTTCTTGAATTTGATGATTACGAAGATAACTTCTACATACCTAATGAGATAATTATCACATCTTTTTACTGTGCAAAAAATAATGTAGATGAACAATGTAAGATAATAAGACACTGCAAAAATAATGGTGATGTAGCCTTAATACTCTTTTATTCAGATGTAATTCTAAGAGGGATCAACAATAGACTCATACAAACAGCTGATGAATGCAATTTCCCAATAATTGTTCTTCAGGGAAACGACATGGGGCTTGTCTACAGTGATGTAATTGCAGATATCATGGAAGCAATCATAACTGATAGACAGCTAGGAAAAGATTTAGACGTTAAATTTAAAGATGGTTATTCGTGGGAAAAGAATCTAATAACTTATGTTCTTGATAATAAATTCAATGAAGAAGATAAATTTACAAGAAATATCATGCCATCTGCAAGCGATTTTAATTCTATGCTTATTATATCTCATCGAAATAGCTCTTCTATTTTTACTTTAGAGCAGTGCGCATATGTAAAAAAATATCTAAATCAAGCTGGAATTTCTCATATTGCAGATGTCAAAGATGGAAACATAATTATAATATTGCGAAATATGAAATTCCATCTTGATGTAACAAGTAATGTTAATGATTTCATTGATAAATCATGGTTGAACGAACATATAGAAAATATACATAAAATTTTTGAAACTGCATGTGATATCGTAATTTTTTTATTTGAAAATATTACTGATATTGAAGATTATGGTCACGACTATAGACTTATGTTGAAAGTGAAAAGCGATCTCTTCACAATTTTTCCTCAAAAGAAATTGATATTACCATCACATTTAAGGTTTTCTCTACAGTGCAAAGATTTATTTCATAACAAAATATCTATAACAAGCATTCTAGAACCCCTCATGTCAAATAGTTACAATGAAATCATAGAAACGCTTGCAACATTTATGTTAGATGCTAATTTTGAAGTGAAACGCGCTGCAGAGATAATGTATGTTCATAGAAATACAATTCTTTATAGAATAAAAAAGGCAAGTATCATACTTAATGAAGATATATCCAGTTGGCCATTTTGTCATGAGCTTTACTCTGCTATAGCAGTTTGGAGACTAGAAAATGGATATTAGATATGATTTATACGTCAATATATAATATAAAAATTAAGGTGATGTTGCAGAATAGGTGATTCTATTCTGCTCATCACCTTTTTTCGTTGAATGTTTGAGTTTAGCCCTTTATATCTCTTGATTCAAACAACTTGTTTAGATAGATTTATCCACATATACTATATATTCAGCTTGTAATCTCCGTCCTTTATTTTTCCCATCTTGCGCAGCACTCTGTCAAAGATCAAAGCCAGCACTGCAGGAAGTACGAAGTGCAAAACTGCAACTCCTGCAATCGTGTGGAAGTTTCCACCCATAGTGGTAAAGGTTCCAATCTGTCCAACCAGTCCCGATGTACCCATTCCTGCTCCGAGCGGACTATTTGTCATCTTGAATACTACTGTGCTCAAAGGCCCCGTTATCGCCCCCGCGAGGGTAGGTGGCACGAGTATATACGGATTCTTAATTATATTTGATATCTGTAGCATTGAAGTTCCTACTCCCTGTGCCACCAGGCCGCCGACTCCGTTATCACGGAAGCTGATGACGGCGAAGCCTATCATCTGCGCGCAGCAGCCTGCGGTTGCTGCGCCGGCGGCCAATCCTGACAGCCCCAGCATCATGCAAAGCGCAGCGCTCGAAATAGGGGCTGTGAGAGCAAGCCCTACTATAACTGAAATAACAATACCGAATGCAAACGGTTGCCACTCCGTTGCTGTCATAATCACGCTTCCAAGACCGTTCATCAATTTTCCGATGGCCGGACCGACAAGAATGGCCACAACTCCACCGCTGAGCAATGTCAATGCAGGCGTTACGATAATATCGACCTTTGTTTCCTTTGATACAAGCTTACCGATCTCTGCTCCCGCAGCAGCGGCAATGAAAGCTCCTGCAGGGCCACCTGCAGCAGCACCCATCATACCGGTCACGCTACAGCTTATCATCACAAGTGCAGGCGCCTTAAGTCCAAATGCTACCGCAACACCAATCGCCGCTCCCATAAGTTCCATAGCCTTACCGCCTATTGTTATCAGCGTGTTAGCTACTGTTGTCTCACCGAAAAGATTGATCGACTGCTGTCCTATTGTCTTTAAAATTAGACCTACTAAAAGCGAACAGAAAAGTCCCATCGCCATCGCAGAAAGTGCATCCTGAAGATATCTCTTGCTGCTAAACTCAATATCCTTCCTCTTCAGGAAGGCTCTAAATCCTCTTTCATTACTACCCTTTGCATTATCTACCGTATTGCTTATTTCCGTCATGTCCTTCTCCATATTCAACGTAAAAATATTTGACAAGGACCATTATATATACTGTATATACTATTGTCAAGACACCTATCAACTCATTATGTTTGTAATCGCTACTACAGCGTGCTATAATAAACTAAAATCTATGAAATTAGTAATGCACACTGTATCAAACTGCTTATATAGGAGTAAATTATGAACGCAGTAGAGAGACGCGATGAGATAAAAAACATACTTTTAGCGAGCGACGCAACGGTTTCAGCCGCTAAGCTTGCTGAGAAACTGAAAGTAAGCAGGCAAATCATAGTTGGAGATATTGCACTTATGAGAGCGGAAGGAATGGAAATAAAATCAACTCCAAGGGGATATATCCTAACCCATAAGACAGATGTCTTTCCATATATAGGAACCATCGCTTGTAAACATTACTCAGATAATATGCTCGATGAACTTTATACAATAGTAGACTTTGGAGGCACTTGTATAGATGTCAAAATAGATCACAGTATCTATGGTGAAATTACAGCACAGTTAGATATTTCATCCAGATATGATGCCGATGTCTTCATGAGTAAGATTAACGAGGCAGATCAACCGCTTAGCAGACTTTCCGATGGAATCCACGAGCACCGCATAGGCTGTAGAGATAAGGAAATTTTTGAACTCATAAGAAAATCACTTCGTGAAAAAAAAATATTGATTGAGTAGCGAGACGACAAAACCGCTGAACACAGATGCATTCAGCGGTTTTTATTTGCTTTGATTCTTAAATTATTCAGCGATCTCTGCTACGAAATTACGTCCATATTCTCTGAGTTTTTCAATTGTTTCCTGATCCGGTGCCCAGTTTACACGTATGCCGTCGTTTACGATAGCGAACTTTGATTCCTCAAGGAATTCCTTAATCATCTTAGCCGCTTCTCCACTCCAGCCGTAGCTTCCGAATGATGCAGCCTTCTTGTTCTTGAACTTAAGTCCCTTGATCATCTCAAGAATACCTGCGATTGCGTATGAAAAACCGTTGTTTATTGTAGGTGATCCAACGAGAATGGCCTTTGATTTGAACACCTCGACCAGGATGTCATTCTTGTCGTTCTTTACAACACTAAGAATCTTAATTGTAGTATTTGGACTTGCCTGCTGAATCCCCTCAGCAATAGCCTCTGCCATCTTTCTTGTTGACTGCCACATTGTATCGTAGATGAGGGTAATCTGATCTTCCTGATAGCTATTAGCCCACTTAGCATATAAATCCATTATCAGACCGATATTCTTACGCCATATAACTCCGTGGCTAGGTGCAACTAGATCAAGCTTCAGGTTCATTCCCTGAACCTCTGCGAGTTTCTTAGTTACGAATGTGCTAAATGGATTGATTATATTTGTATAGTATTTTTCTGCCTCGTGAATCAGCTTTGAAATATCATCCATATCATCGTAAAGCATCTCTGATGCATAGTGTTGACCGAATACGTCGTTACTGAAGAGAATATTATCTCCTGTCATGTATGTCATCATTGTATCCGGCCAGTGAAGCATTGAGGCTTCAACGAAAATAAGCTTGCTATCACCTATATCCAATTCATCGCCGGTTTTAACATTTACATAGTTCCAATCCTGATGGTACAGACCTCTTAGGATTGACTCACCTTTCTTTGTGCAGTAGATAGGTGTATCCGGAATTTCTCTCATCAAAGCAGGAAGTGTTCCGCTGTGATCTGACTCATTGTGATTCATTACAATGTAGTCAATCTCATTAAGATCGATTTCCTCCTTTAGTCTCTTTACAAATTCGGTGTCGTATGGACCCCAAACAGTGTCCATCAATACAGTTTTCTTATCGCGAATAAGATATGAGTTATATGATGATCCTTCCATTGTTGAAAGCTCATCCCCATGGAATTTCTTTAGTTCCCAGTCAATCTTACCGACCCATGTCACTTTGTCCGTTACTCTTTTACTCATTAAATAACCTCCTAGTTAAACAATCACTCAAAACTTTATCCATTAAATTAGTTCTTCAATAATACTACAAAATTGTTCTTTCGTATCTACTGAGTTGATCTTTGCTCTTACCGCAGAGCTTCCCTTAATCCCCTTAAGATACTTTGCTGTGAATTTGCGCATCTCTCTGACTGCAATATACTCACCCTTATACTCACAAAGCTCTATCAGATGTCTTTTAACCATGGATTTTATTTCATCAAGGCTTACAGGCTCCATATAGCCCTGACTAAGTTCTCTAAAAATCCAAGGATTTCCAAACGATGCTCTTCCTATCATTATGAAGTCACATCCTGTTTTATCAAACATATTCTTGGCATCTTTATATGAACAAACATCCCCGTTTCCGATTACGGGAATTGATACAGACTTCTTAACCCTTGAAATCTGCTCAAGGTCAGCTTCCCCACTATAGTACTGTTCACGCGTTCTTCCGTGAACGGCTACTGCACTTCCACCGCCGGTCTCTATGGCCTGAGCTGCCTCTACTGCAGCATTTTCCGAAGCCCCTTGTATGCCTATTCTTATTTTAGCAGAAACAGGTTTGTTTGTCTCTGCTGTCATCGCCCTTATTATGAGATAAATCAGCTCAGGATTTCTTAAAAGTGCAGAGCCCTCGCCGTTCTTTACGATTTTAGGTACCGGGCAACCCATGTTAACATCCAGTATTACATTTGGAAACTCGTTTAACATAGATGTTGCTCTTGCCATGATATCAGGCTCTGATCCAAATATCTGCACTGCAACAGGAACCGTCTCTCCTTCCATATCTAGAAGCTTTGGTGTCTTTCTATCGCCGTAGCACAGCCCTTTAGCGCTCACCATCTCGGTATATACCATGGAAGCACCCATTTCTGCACAAAGCATTCTGTATACCTTATCAGTGAACCCTGCCATAGGCGCAAGAAAAAATGGTGTTTCAAATTCTAAATCCTGAATTTGAAGCATGTTACCATTACTCATTTACTGCCTCTCCCACCTTGGGACAATTATGTCTCGGGATTCTTTTGTTCTTCTGATATATGATTTCAAGGCCCTCCAGTGTCAAAAGCTTGTCTACATAGTCGATGCATCCAACACCGCTATCAATCAGTGCAGAGAAACCTCCGGTCGCTACGACAGTTATCTTCTTGTCGCCGACATACTCCTGCATCTCCTTCTTCATCTTTCGCACTATATAATCACATATACCCATATGACCGTAAACTAACCCGGATTGCATACTTTCTACCGTATTTCTGCAAATAGTTTTTCCCGGTTCTTCGATTTCCACCTTAGGTAGCTTTGATGTCTTCTCAAAAAGTGCCTCTGATGAAATCTTAAGTCCGGGTGCGATAGTACCTCCAAGGTACTCTCCCTTATCGGTTATCGCGCAGAAAGTAGTCGCCGTTCCAAGGTCTATAAGAATGAGCGGTCCACCGTATTTATGGATAGCGGCAACCGCATTTACTATTCTGTCTGCTCCGACCTGTTTAGGGTTGTCATACTTAACAATCAGCCCTGTTTTAACGCCTGAAGCTACTACAATCGCCTGTTTCCCGAAGTATTTTACCGCCATATGCTGAAGAGTAAATAGCACCGATGGAACTACTGTCGAAATAATCATATCGTCGATTTCGCTCATGTCTATTTTCTCATAATCGAATAGTTGCTTTAGCAACATGCCGTACTCGTCAGCACTCTTGCGTGTATCCGTCTCTATACGCCAGTTTGTTAATAGCTCTCCGTCCTTAAATACTCCAAGGACCGTATTACTGTTGCCTACGTCAAAGGCTAAAAGCATGTTCTGTTCTCCTCAATCTATAATGCTAATTGAAAATTTAGCTCATTCTAGTGCTAGTTTATTACTTTCTCTAATCTCTTGAGTGCAAGTGCAATCGTAAGTCCCGGAATTACTCGGTTTCCGGTTATATCCGCCCCGAGAACCTCGTTTATCTTCTTAAGTCTATACTGCACCGTATTTGTATGTATTCCCATGAACTGCGATGTCTTGCCACTGTTCATTCCCGCGTCTATAACAAATGTTTCCAGCGTTTCTAAAAGCTGCTTCGCTTTATTTTCGCCCATCTCTTTGTTGAATGCCTCAAGCAGATCGAGATAGTTCTTTTTGATATAGCCACCTTGCACTTGAATGTTTATACAGTTTGAAACAAGTACCATCTCATACTTGGAGAAAACTCTCTTAAAAGGAAATACGCTCTCAACCAGAGTCCATGTCTCACTTATAAGCCTAAATCCGTCTCCTGCTCCCTCAAGTCCATCAATTCCCGTTGTATGGAATATTCTAACGCCTTTACCTAATTCCTTGAGGCTATCGTAGAGTTCTATACAGCTAAATTTTGTGCCGGAATGTTCATCTTTTGGCTTGTCCAAAAGTACAAGTCCATAAGTCTCAACTCCATCCTGTATGCTTAGAACCTCATTCCCACTACGTTCTTCATAGCTTGCCATCTTCTTGCGCGCATCTGAAGTGTTCACTCCCTTAGCGTAGAATACACTCAAAATGCTATCTGCTTTGATGCCCATCGCATCCTTAAGCGAATATGCAAGACTCTTGTTTCCTCTTATCAAAGCTTTGATAAACTCAGCCTTAACGTCACGCTCAGGCGTGTATTTCCACATTCCCATAGCGAGTTCGATAATCTCTGCAAGCTTTGTTATCTCAACGCTGGAGTATCTATCATCGTTATCTACGATGAGGAGGAAGTACTTTTCATCTCCGATGTTGACAGCACCCCAATATGTTATAACGCCATTGAGATTCGTCATCGAGTACATCGCCCCGGCTTCACCGCTAGACTTCTTCTGAAGGATTCTTATAGCGTCCGCAACCGTCACATTGTTTCTTGTCTCAACCACTAGAATAGGATTGAAGTCCTTGGATATCAGCCCTATCTGAAAATCATTGCTTACCGCTGCTTCTTTGATGGCTGCCTGAAAGGTCTTATGTTTCTCAAAGTCCAAAAGATGATATATCGTATTATTTATTAAATTGTTATTAAACGTCGCTCCCAGTAGAAGCTTATCCATGACCTGCTCTATAACATCGGCATATCCGTAATCGCTTTCTTCCGGAATGAATATCAAAGGTGTTCCCATAGCCTCAGCTATCTCTATGGTCTGCTCATAATCCACACCTTCCATATCCTTAACATGGAACACAACCAATGCCGCTATCCCGCAAGCAGCAAGCCCTTTTACGGTCTGTGCCTGCTTTAGCGAGTCGTTTTTCATTGCATAAAATGAAGTTAGAACAATCTGCTCCCTGACGCCGTTATTTGCAACTGCAGTATCCACATCTGCAGCGTCCATAACGGAAACAGTGCGTACTCCATTTTCCAAATTTCGTTTTCCCGCAACGATTTTACAGTTTCTAAATACATCTAGTTCTAGACAATCTTTGACAGTAATCTTCATACAGGTCCCCTTAAAAAGTAATCTTTATGCTTGTATTATAGCTATTAACTATTCCTCATCTCTGCGATGTGTTGTACCGTCTGCACTCACGTACTGATTTCTGAGTCTCTCTATTTCTTCCCTTAGACGCTCCTCAGCTTCGGTTCTCAGTCTTTCGCTTTCCTCAGCCTCCTGAGCATTTACCTTTCTTATCTCGGCTTCCTTTTCCATTACATCGTTTTCAATATCCTCAGCGCTCTTCTCCCCTGTGTAGAGTTGTTCAAACTGCTGCCCGTCAAGAGTTTCAACAGCAAGCAGTGCCTGAGCTACGCGCTCCAGCTTATCGAGATTCTCAGAAATTATCTTCTTAGTATCCTCGAATGCCTCTTCAACTATTCTTCTAATCTCGTGATCAATCTCTGCTGCAACTTCCTCAGAATATGACTTCTTACTTGAAAAATCGTTGCCGAGAAAAACTTCTTCAGATTCTGCGTAGTTCACAGGTCCAAGCTTATCCGAAAATCCATACTTTGTAACCATAGCTCTGGCTACATCTGTAGCACGCTGAATATCGTTGCTTGCACCTGTACTTATATCATCGAGTGTCAAAAGCTCTGCCACTCTTCCGCCGAGCAAGTGTTTGATATCATTTAGCATCATGCCCTTAGTCGCATACTGCTTATCCTCCTCAGGAAGCTGCATTGTGAATCCGCCGGCTCCTCCGCGAGGTATTATTGTAATCTGATGTACAGGATCTGATTCCGGTATGCTTCTCATAACGATTGCATGACCCGCCTCATGGTAAGCTGTAAGCTTGCGCTCTTTCTCTGTGATAACTCTGCTCTTCTTGGCAGGACCGGCGATAACCTTTGTTGTCGCCTCCTCAATTTCAGCCATTCTAATGAATCTACCGTTTCTTCTGGCTGTAATCAAAGCAGCCTCGTTCAGCAGGTTCTCTAAGTCTGCAGGTGTAAATCCCGGAGTTCTTCTTGCGATAATTGCCGGTGAAACCTCATCAGAAAGCGGCTTTGTCTTGGAGTGAACTTTGATTATCTCTTCTCTTCCCTTAACGTCAGGTCTTCCGATTACAACCTGTCTGTCAAAACGACCTGGTCTAAGTAGTGCCGGGTCAAGTACATCGGGTCTATTAGTCGCAGCGATTATGATGATTCCCGAGTTCTCACCGAAACCGTCCATCTCAACGAGCAGCTGGTTAAGGGTCTGCTCTCTCTCATCGTTTCCGCCGCCAAGTCCTGCTCCACGCTTACGTCCTACCGCATCAATCTCATCTATAAATACGATACAAGGTGCACTTCTCTTAGCCTGTTCAAATAGGTCTCTTACTCTGGAAGCACCTACACCGACGAACATCTCTACGAAATCTGAACCGCTTATTGTAAAGAACGGTACACCTGCTTCTCCTGCTGTAGCTCTAGAAACATATGTCTTACCTGTTCCCGGAGGGCCTACCAAAAGAACACCCTTAGGTATTCTTGCACCTACCTCCTGATACTTTCTCGGGTCTCTCAGGAAGTCTACAATCTCCTGAAGTTCTTCCTTTTCCTCCTTGAGGCCGGCTACATCATCAAAGGTTATCTTGCGTCCCTCACCGCGGTATAGCCTGGCTTTGCTCTTTCCAAAGGAAAAGGCCTTACCATTACCGCCCTGATTCATCATGAGATAAACCAGGAATCCGAGCGAAACTATCATGATTACACTTGGAAGTATGTTAATTAACATAGATGAAGCCGAGCTTGGGTCATCTGTCTCAACCTTGAGCTTGCCTTTTTTCATCTGTGGATATATATATTCCTTCTCAAGATGGTCTATCTCTGTAATATATGGAGCGTATGTGTACACATACTGCTTCTTACCGTTTACCTTTGTCTTCAGCAAACCGGTCATCTTAGTGTTTGTAATATTCACCTCACTGAACTTCTCATTCTTGAGGTCGTTAGCAAATGTCGAATATTTTACCTTCTTTACCTGATCAGTGTCGCCACCCTTATAAAAATATGCGACTCCCAGGATGATTGCGAAGATAAGCAGATATACGGTAAAATTCTTTCTAAACTTCTTCAATTAATATTTCCTCCTGTAATAACTAGTATGTATACTTTGATTTCTCAAAATTTGTTTTCACTAACAAAATAGCCCTTATATTTTATCATACCGACACAGTCAGTTCAACCGATATATATGTTTTTGTATCGTCGTCGAGCCTTAAAACATCGGATACTTGCGTATATTTTGTTTCGACAGATGCCGAACTGTTTTCGTCAACAAGAAAGTAACCCAAAACCTCGCTTCCTATTGCCAAAATTATAATCCGGTCTCTGTCAAATTTAGGTATCTTTCTATCAACAAAAAGATTCTGCAGCTTCTTGTGTCCAAAGGAAAATGCCATTATGTCACCGGGTCTTCTCTTTCTCACTTTAATCGATGCTAAGGCATTCTCTCCATACTCTGCCTTAAGCTTATCTGCATCCAGCAAAAGTAGTTGAACTGAGTCATTCTTTGTACTCGGATTATCCACACTTCTATTTCTAACAGATATACGCTCCAGGTATGCGTCTGCAGCCGATGTATCCGCCTTCAATAAAGCGATGTCTTCGTATTCTTTGCAAATTACATATCCATTCGGCAGATTTACGCTAACTGATGGAAGCGTGCTTGAGATAATATCATCGCAAGCCTTATAGTGTGCAAATCCCATATCTGCAATCATACCGATTTTTTTCAGTGCTTGCGTTATGACTCTTCTCCTGATACTAGGGGCCAGCTCAGATATATCTACACCGGAAAGGATGATTTTATTCGCCTCTTTACTAAAGTTTTTCGTAATTTTCTCAAGCTCATCACAAGCAAGATTCTCTAAGAAAAGTCTGTCCTCTTCAGCACTTAAGGCAAGCCTGTTCAGTGCCTTCTTAAACTCAGGATTATACTTCTCCTCAATCAGAGGAATAAGAGAAAGCCTAATTCTGTTCCTATTATATATTTCCTCAAAATTCGTCTTATCAATTTGGGGGTTCAGCCCCTGCAATTCGCAGTATTCGTTTATATCCGACTTATATGTGTCGAGCAGCGGTCTTATAATCTGCCTACCCTGTTCATCGCATCTCATGTGCTTTATCCCTACAAGACCATCGGTTCCCGTTCCCCTCATAATCCTGAACAAAACAGTCTCCGCCCTATCATCTGCATTTTGGGCAACGGCAATCTTAATCTTCTCACGAGGCGTACCACCTTCAGCAATCTCATCGAAGACCTCTGCAAAAGCCGTATATCTAAGTATACGACCGGCCTCCTCTGTTGAAATATTCTTCTCTCTCGCATATTCCTCACAGTCAAAGCCGTACACCCTGCATTCAATATTTTTATCTGCGCAAAGCTTTGTGCAGAATTTCTCATCCTCACAAGCCTCTTCTCTAAGTCCATGGTTTATGTGAACCGGATAAAGCTTTAGATTCATGCTATCTGAAAGTCTGCACAATATATCAAAAAGGCACAAAGAATCAGCCCCTCCCGAGAGACCGATTACAATGTGCTCGTTTTCGCTTATTAAATTGTATTCGGAAATAGTCCTTAGAACGCTTCCGTAAACAATATTATTTTCACCTTGTTTCATACTTCAATCCGTAAAATCTCACAGCGTTTTCGAAGGTCTTCTGGGCAACCTCCTCAAAACTTATCCCCTTTATCTCTGCAATTTTTGCAGCTGTGTGTTCAACATACCAAGGTTTGTTAGGTCTTCCTCTATATGGCTCCGGTGTCAAAAATGGAGCATCCGTCTCAACCATAATATACTCTAGAGGTATTTCCTTGGCTACCTTGACAGTTTTCTTATTGTTCTTGAAGGTTATGGGACCACATATTCCTATTGTAGCACCCAGCTCAACATATTGTTTAGCCAGTTCACTGCTTCCCGAGAAACAGTGTATATCAACCCTGCAGTCGAGGGTCTCTTTGCCATCCTCCCTCACCCTCGGCGGAAACATTTCAGCCCTCTCCTTGCAAAGTGCTCCTTCTTCAATCAGAATATCCATGGTCTCTTGATCAGCTTCACGCGAGTGAATAACTATAGGCATCTTAAGCTCATTTGCGAGCCTTATCTGCCTTCTGAACCAGTACCTCTGATCCTCCTTGCCGGAACGCATGTAGTGATAGTCCAGGCCTATCTCACCGATGGCTCGAACACCCTCCTGCGCAGCAAGTTCCTTTATCTCATTGTAAATCGTCTCTGTCATAGAGCCGCTGTCATGAGGATGAACTCCCACAGCAGCCACACACCACGGATTTTCCGCGGCGTGCTTTGCCGCAAGCTTTGACGACTTTAGGTCATAACCTATATCAGCTACATATTTGAGCAGCTCGCTATCCTTTATTCCATCTAACAAAAGCTTTCTCTCCTCACTAGAGAAGGAATCTTCATTTAGATGTGTATGTGAGTCAAATAACATGTTTTGCTCCTCCATATGTTCTAATAGGCATCTTTGAAATTTTACTAGCAAACAGGATTTCCGTCAGGAGCCTCTGATGTTACCAGCTCAAGCTTCTTATCTCCATCTGCGAAGATAATCATTCCGTTTGACTCCTCACCCCTAATCTTACGAGGTTTCAAATTTGCCACTACTATTACTTTCTTTCCCACGAGCTCTTCAGGTTTATAATGCTCTGCTACACCTGAAACTATCTGTCTCGTCTCCGTTCCAAGTTTAACCTTGAAAACCAGAAGTTTCTTAGCGTCCTTATGCTTAGCCGCCTCAAGAATTGTTCCAACCCTCATGTCGATTTTATCAAAGTCATCGAACTCAATCTCAGGCTTTAGCTTGAGCTTTTCCTCTACCTCTGCAGGTGTAGGCTTAAGTGCCTCCAGTTCAGCAAGCTCCTTGTCTATATCAAGTCTAGGGAATATGGCATCACCCTTGCGGACTTTGAGTCCATCCATCATATCGAAGCGATAGGCATCCTCCCAAACTATGGCTCCATCAATACCTATCTGCTCCCTAATCTTTACCGTTGTCGAGTGCATGAACGGATAAATCAAAATCGAAACGACTCTAAGCGCCTCTGCAAGATGGTGCATACATGTATTCAGTGAATTGATCTTGCTTTCATCCTTAGCCAAAACCCATGGCATCTTCTCGTCTACGTACTTGTTGGCACGTCTTACGAGAACCCAAATCTCCTCAAGCGCATTGCTGAATGAAAACTTATCCATCTGGGCATTGACCTTATCAGCTGTCTGAACGGCGATATTCTCAAGGTCTTCGTCAAATTCATCCTTGCCGGCTGCGGAAGGAATAACACCGCCGCAGTACTTCTCTATCATGGAAACCGTTCTGGAAACCAGATTTCCCAGGTCGTTTGCAAGGTCGTAATTCATGCGCTTTAGCATAATTTCGTTTGTAAATATACCATCTTGCCCGAAGGTGTACTCTCTGAGCAAGAAGTATTTCAAGGCATCGATTCCGTATCTTTCTATGAGCATTACGGGGTCAACTACATTGCCCTTTGATTTACTCATCTTTCCACCATCTATCAAAAGCCATCCGTGTCCGAGAACCTGCTTAGGAAGCGGCTCATCCATGGACATCAGCATAGCCGGCCAGATGATGCTGTGAAATCTCACGATCTCCTTACCAACCAGATGAACATCTGCAGGCCAGTACTTATTATACTCCGCTTTGTCATCCGGATATCCTAGAGTTGTTATATAGTTACTGAGCGCATCAAGCCATACGTAAATTACATGCTTTTCGTCTATAGGCACCGGTATTCCCCAATCAAAGCTGGTTCTTGAAATACACAAATCTTCAAGGCCTTGATTTATGAAAGCTCTCATCTCGTTTCTCCTCGATTCCGGCTCCAAAAACTCAGGTCTTTCATCGTATAACTTTAGGAGCTTGTCTCCATACTTTGAGAGCTTAAAGAAATAAGCCTCTTCGTGAGCCGGCTCAACCGCCCTTCCGCAATCAGGACATTTCCCGTCAACGAGCTGGCTCTCTGTCCAAAAAGCTTCGCAGTCAGTACAATAAAGTCCCTCATACTGTGACTTATATATATCGCCCTTCTCGTACATCTTCATAAAGATTTCCTGAACACGCTTGGTGTGTCTTGGTTCCGTTGTCCTAACGAAGTCATCGTAGGAAATCTCCATAGTTTCCCAAAGCTTTAGGATTCTGCTTACGACATCGTCAACATAGGCTTGTGGCGTAACTCCATTTGCCTCTGCCTTCTTCTGTATCTTCTGACCGTGTTCGTCCGTACCGGTCTGAAATCTCACATCATAGCCCTGCAGTCTCTTAAATCTGGCCATGGCATCCGCCATAACCGTACAGTATGTATGTCCGATATGTAGATCCGAGCTGGGATAGTATATCGGCGTTGTTATGTAATATGTACCCTTATTATTTGTGCTCATCTATCTTCCTTTCCAAAGCATGGGCTTCGCAATTTATTCAAGCTTAAAAAAGCGGCAGCGCAATATATTGGTGCGCGCCGCTATAAATATACAGTTTAATTATGAGTCCAGTTCTTCCTCAGCCCAGTCGTCATTCGACCACTCTTCTGCCGGCCAGTCCTCGTTTACGAATATCTTCTTCATTACTCTATCAAGGCCTACAACAATAGTAGCACCTGCTGCCGCACCGAAGCCCAAAACAAATAGGCTTGTCTTAAGCGCTTTCTTAGCCTTGCTGCTTTTCTTAACTTTTTCTGTCCTCTTACTCTTCTTCAATTTTATATCCTCCTTATTTGTACAATCTTCTCTTTACATATTCGACAATAAGGTTTGCTGCTTCCTCATCACTTATATAGCTGGTATTTATGGCCAGATTATAGTTGTCGTAGTTACCCCACTTCTTTCCGGTATGAAAACTGTAGTAGTTAACCCTTGCCTTTCCGTAGTCAGTGATAAGTTTTTTCACCTTAGATGGATCCTCGCCATACATCTCTACACAACGCTTGATCTTGTCATCCATTTCAGCATATATAAAGACATTCGTTACACCGCTGACATCCTCGAGAATGTAATCTGCACATCTGCCGACAATGACGCCCTCCCCTGTATTTGCAATCTGTCTGATGACCTCCGATTGTGCTACAAAGAGTTTTTCATCTACTGACACCGGCTCTGCTGCAAAGGCTTCCCCAAAAGTCATAGCTGATGCAAATGTATATGACAAGCTGTTCTTCGCCCTCAGCTCTGCTTTCTCTATTATCTCAGGAGAAAGTCCGCTCTTTTCGGATGCAAGTTCAATAAGCTCCTTGTCATATAGAGGAATATTTAGCTTATCAGCTACCAAACGACCTATCATTCTTCCGCCGCTGCCATATTCTCTGCTTATGGTAATCAGGTTTCCCATAAAACCACCTCTCAGTCAGGCTGTATGCCATTACAATGTTATTTATATATTATATACCATTTGAACGCTTATGTGAACCATATCTTACTCCAGCTCTTCAAATTGGGAGTTATATAAATCTGCATAAAATCCCTTTGATTCAAGAAGTTCCTCATGGTTGCCCTGTTCAATGATATCACCGTCCTTCATGACTAGGATTATGTCGGCATTTTTGATAGTTGAGAGCCTATGTGCGATGATAAAGCTGGTGCGCCCCTGCATAAGCTGGTCCATTGCTTTTTGTATCATCACCTCGGTTCTTGTATCAACAGAAGAAGTAGCCTCATCCAGAATCATCAGCTTCTTATTAGCAAGTATGGTTCTCGCTATTGTCAAAAGTTGCTTCTGCCCCTGTGAAACATTTGATGCGTCCTCGTTTAACTCCATCCCATATCCACCGGGAAGCGTTCTGATAAACTTATCAGCATAAGCTGCCTTTGCCGCTTCAATTACTTCTTCATCCGTAGCATCAAGTCTTCCGTATCTGATGTTTTCCATGATACTGCCTTTAAATAACCACGTATCCTGAACGACCATGCCGAAGTTCTTTCTGAGCTCGCGTCTATCTATTTGATTTATATTTATTCCATCCAGCTTAATTGTTCCGAAGTCCACATCATAAAACCTCATGAGAAGCTTTACTATCGTAGTCTTTCCGGCACCTGTAGGTCCGACTATTGCAATCTTTTGACCAGGCTCAACGTGAACTGTGAAATCCTTTATTACAGGCATGTCTGCTTTGTATCCGAATCTTACATGTTCAAAATCGACAGCTCCTGTTAATTCGTCATTTATGATAACCGCATCTCGCGTAGGTTCTTCCTCATCTTCCTCAAGGAACTCAAAAACTCTTTCTGCAGCCGCAGTCATAGACTGCACCTGATTTACAACCTGAGCAACCTGTTGCATGGGCTCAGTTAAATTTCTTACATACTGGATGAAAGCCTGAATATCGCCTATCCCGATTCGTCCTTTAATGGCCAAAAAACCACCTGATATAGCCACGCCCACGTAACCCAGGTTTCCGACAAAGCTCATAAGCGGCATCATAATTCCTGACAGAAACTGCGACTTCTTTGCACTCTTAAAAAGCACTTCATTTGTCTCATCAAAGGCCTCAATTGTTTCAGCCTCCTTGTTGAAGGCTTTTATAACCAGCTGACCCGCATAATTTTCCTCAACCATTCCATTAATCTTTCCCAGGTATTTCTGCTGAGTGCTGAAATGCTTCTGGGACTTCTTTATAATGGTTCCAAGAAGTATTGAAGAAATCGGCAAAATACAAAATGTAATCAGCGTCATCAAAGGTGAAATCGTCAGCATCATGATGATGGTTCCTATGATGGTTGCAAAGGAAGTTATAATCATAGTAAAGCTTTGATTCAGCCCTGTACCAAGCGTATCTACATCGTTTGTTATACGCGAAAGAACATCACCATATGGCCTGCTCTCAAAGTACTTCATAGGCATGCGGTCTATTTTCTCCGATATCTCGCGCCTCATCCTGTAGGCAAGTTTTTGAGTGATTCCCGTCATTATCCATCCCTGAATAAAGCTAAATGCAACGCTTGTCACATACAAAGCCAGAGTAAACAGAAGTATCTTCCCTATCAAAGTAAAGTCAATTCCGCCGGTTCCGTTAACCTTCTTCATAAGGCCATTTGCAAGCTCCGTAGTTGCCTTACCCATTACCTTAGGGCCGGCAACAGAAAACACTGTTGAAATGGCTGCCATAACCATTACTGCGAATATTGCGTACTTGTAACGACCCATGTATTTAAACAGCTTACCGAGTGACTTCCTAAAATTCTTAGGCTTTTCGCCCGGCATGCCTCTTCCCATTCTGCCTCGAGGCGCACGCTTATTATTCTTATTTTCCATATCTACGCCTCCTCTATTCCAAGTTCTCTGTTAGAAAGCTGAGAGCTTGCAATCTGCGCGTATACATCGCATGTCTTTAGGAGCTCCTCGTGCCTTCCTGACGAAACTATTCTGCCTTCGTCTAAAACCAAGATATTATCTGCATTTATAATGGTGCTTATTCTCTGTGCCACAATCAGAACTGAAGCAGTCTTAGTCTTTTCACTAAGCGCTTTTCTCAGCTTTGCATCGGTCTTCATATCAAGTGCGGAAAAGCTGTCATCAAAGACATAGACGCTAGGATTCTTAGCTATCGCCCTTGCGATCGCAAGCCTTTGCTTTTGTCCGCCCGAGACATTGCTTCCCCCTTGCGCAATTGAAGAATCAAAGCCATCAGCCTTTTCTTCTATGAATTCAAGTGCCTGTGCTATTTCTGCCGCTTTCCTAAGATCATTTTTATCCGCATCGTGGTTTCCAAAGCGAAGGTTGCTGGCTATTGTTCCGGAGAACAGCGTTGCCTTCTGCGGCACAAGGCCTATTTGGCTTCTGAGTTCCCCAAGATCCAGTTCTCTCAGGTCCACGCCGTTCAGCTTTATGGTGCCCCCTGTCACATCGTAGAACCTCGGAATCAAATTAACTATAGTGCTCTTTCCCGATCCCGTACTCCCTATCATCGCAGTGACCGTGCCAGGCTTAAGCGTAAAGCTTATGTCCTCAATCGCATCGTTTTCTGCCCCGGGAAATCTAAAGCTCACATTGTCAAACTCAAGAACTCCGTTTTCTACGCCTTCTTCACCATTTATTGGCAGGCGCTTAGGCTTATCCGGATTCAGTATTGAAGATTTTGACCTTATAACCTCGTCTATTCTATCGGCCGCAACGCTGGCTCTTGGGAGTATGATGGACATTACCGTCAGCATTATAAACGACATTACTATTTGAATCGAATAACTTATAAACGCTGTCATCGCACCAACTCTGAGCGTTCCCATGTCTATGCGATTTGCACTTACCCATGTAATTCCGATAACGAGAACATCCATAATAAGTATCATCGTAGGAAGCATGAATGTCATAACTCTATTTGTGAATAGCTGATTTCTCTTTAACTTTTGATTTGCTACATCAAATCGTTTCTCTTCCTCTTCTTCTCTACCGAAGGCTCTGATAACCGATAGGCCTGTCAGTATTTCTCTAGAAACGAGATTTACATCATCTACCAGCACCTGCATCCTTTTGAACTTAGGCATTGCCACAACGACAAGCAAAGCGATTATCAAAAATATTACAGCTAGCGCAATTGCGATAACCCAACCCATATGAGCACCCGTCTTGGTTACTTTATATACTCCGCCTAGTCCCATGATAGGTGCAAAGAGTGCCATCCTCAGCATCATGACGCTGACCTGTTGAATCTGCTGAACATCGTTTGTACTTCGTGTTATCAGTGAAGCCGTGGAGAATCTATCCATCTCAGCGTTTGAAAAGCCGATTACATTTTTGTAGATCTTTGCTCTAAGGTCTCTGCCAATTCCCGCACCTACGCCGGATGCAAGATATGCAACAGTTATCGATACAATCAGCATAAGCAGTGAAAATACTATCATTCTAAAGCCCGCTGACCAAAGATAAGATTTCTGCATTGCATCTATATTGACTCCGGCTTTTCTCTGTACATCCACCGCATATGCCATGCCCATGGATTTCACAGTCTTTTCTCCCACTTTATCTATGGTTTCCTCAAGCTTATTGCGCGCCTTATCTATCTGCTTCTTAAGCGCCGCAGCTTCTGCCTCCTGAGGGCTTGAACCTGCGGTTGCACCGGCTTTTGCATCTGTATTTTGACCTTTTTCAGAGCTCTTGCCTGCAATTACACCACTCTTTTTCTGCTGCTTTTCAAACTGATAACTTATTGCAAGTGGGACTATAAGCTCATCATCAAGCTTTGACAGTTCATCCTCACTTGCCCTAAGCTTGTATATCTTGCCATCATCCGACTTTTGGTATGCCGACTTCCAAAGCTTAAGCTCCTTGTCGCTCATAAAGAGTTTAGCCTTCTCAAAATCATCCGCCCTTATCTTGCTTGGAACAATGTGTTCCTGCCCCTTATTTTGTATTCCGGTATCTATGATATCCGAAGTATACTGTGGCAGTGAAAGCATGCAATATGCCTGAACCACAAGTAAAATCATTATCATAAGCACCGTCCTCTTATACGGTAAAAAATTTCTAAATACGTTTCTCACTGTTTTCCCCTACTTTTTATTTGCATCTTTTCTTGATTTCATTTCATCCTTGCTGGCCTGAACAAATGCCTCCAGATCCTCTATCAGTTGATTTGACTTTGCCTTACCAAGCCTTGTGAAGATTGCCTCCGAGAACTCCTCAAATTCCTTCATCCAGATCTTTTGCCGTTCTTCTCCCTTGGATGTAAGCTTGACAATTGTATTTCTCCTGTCCTGTTTATCTGTGTGTCTCTCTATATATTCCTTTTCCTCAAGAGACTTCATAGTTCTTGAAACCGCAGGCGCTGAAAGTTCAAGATATTTGGCTATATCACTGACCTTTACATCTCCGCTCTTTGATATTCTTGATATCGCAGACATGGTCTTAAATTCAATTTCGCTAACACCAGTAAGCATATTCCCAAACTTCAGCTTGTGCATCCTTGCGATTATAGCTGCAAACTTCTGAGAATAGCTCATATTATCCGTATTAAGATTGCCACAATCAAAACTCATTCTTTTTTCCTCTTCTTTGTTTATCAAAGCATTTACCTTCGTTAATGTTTAACTATGTTAATTATTATATCACGAAAGTATTTCGATGCAAGTGTTTTTTATAATAAAAAAGCTCCTTGGATAACCAAAGAGCTTTGATACCAAACTTATCTTGCCTTGTCCGAATCCCAGAAAGATCTGGAAAACAGTATCAATATAGCATGCAACTCTAACCTGCCGAGTAGCATTATCACCGAACAAACGAGTTTACCCGGTGCAGAAAAAATTCTATAATCTGCGTTGACAATCTTTCCAAATCCTGCGCCAACATTTGTGAATAGAGAGATAGGTGCCGTGAGCGTAGTCTCCATGTCCAAATTCTCAAAGGAAAGTACAAGTGCCGAAATTAGATAAACAGCTATAAAAAGCAATATGAATGTCGATACAGTTGAAGCCTTGCTTGCTGAAACAGGCTTGCCCTGAATCGTAACAGCTTTAATTGACTTTGGATGAATCCTCTTATATACACCTCTCGAAATTAATTTGAGAAATACCACAAATCTTATTACTTTGATTCCGCCACAGGTCGAATTTGCGCAACCCCCTATCAAGCAGACAGCTATCAAAATAACCTTGCAAACCGTTGGCCAAGCACCAACATTTGTAAATAGGAAACCGCTTGTACAAGCAAATGAAACCACAGCATAGAAAGCATTTGAAAGCGAGTCCTTGATGCCTGTACTTGCTCCTGTTATAAGGAGCCCTCCTGCTGTTAGCAGCGTTGCCACTGCAATTATTGTGAGAAATGCCCTACTTTCTATATCCTTAATCAGATGCTTAATCCTTCCCTGATATATGTTTATATATACGAGGAAGTTCAGTGATGAGACGATGGAAAAGATTGCAATTACCATCTTCACATAAGTTGTAAAGTACATTTCAACGGTGCCGTGATAATCTATGATTCCAGCTGTGCATATCGATGTCATAGTATTTACCATAGCCTCAAAGAAAGGCATCTTACCGAGCATCAAAAAAATCAGCTCAATCACAGATATTCCCGCATAGATACCATAGCAAAGATATGCAGTTTCCATAATTCTTGCGCTTCCTTGCATCAGCTCAGGTCCGGGAAGCTCAGCAGCCGCAAGCTTCTTGCCGCTATTTCCAAGCGAAGACATAACTATTATGGCAAGTAGTATTACTCCCATTCCACCAAGCCAGCTTGAGGTTGCCTTCCACAGAAGAATTCCCCTAGGCATAAGATTGGGATCTATAACCCATGAACTGCTTGTCGTCCACGAAGCGACTGATTCGAATATCGCATCTACGACGGTAAACCCCTGTCCGGCAAAGATATACGGAAGAATTCCGCCAAAGATCACGGTCAACCAACATACCAATACCACGAAATAACTCTCTCTTGATTTTATGACCTTGCCCGTCTGTTTCTTCGTCATGAACAGTCCAAGAAGTCCTAACAAAACCAATATTCCTATAGAAAGAGTCATAGCTTTAAGAGATTTAACATCATGGTCCATTGCTGCACACAGAAAAGATGGAACCATGGTCGCACTCTCCAGCAACAGCAGCGTAGAGATTGTTCTAAGTATCAATCTATGATTAAATGACAAATTCTACCTCCTTACACCCTGTTGCTGTTCCAATATCTAGGCGAAAATAGAACAAGCAAAGTAAATAGCTCAAGTCTTCCTGCAATCATCAAAAATGACAGTAGTAATGTCGCATAATCGGAAAAACCGCTGAAATTCATAGTAGGACCTACACCGTTAAAGCCTGGGCCCACATTACTTAGACATGTGAGAACCGCAGAAAAACTTGTTACTAAGTCCTTCCCATCCAAGGCAACGAGCAAGGTTCCTACAAATAGCACTGCTATATAAAGAAAAATGAAATTAACTATATTCGTGACTACAGACTGTTGTACAGGTATCTTGTTTATCGTCATATTTATGACTCTGTTTGGGTGCAGTTTTTGGAAAAAGCCGCGTTTAACAAATTTGATAGCCGCAAGGACTCTAATGATTTTTACGCCACCGCCCGTGGACGATGAACATGCACCTGTTATCATAACAATGAATATCAGCATCTTACAGAATGCAGGCCACAGGTCAAAGTCAGCCGTTGCATATCCGGTCGTAGTCATGACGGAAACTATGTGAAAGAAAGAATCTCTTATTGCCTTTGATATGCTGGCATAGTCACCCTGCGTAAGCAAAATGAACGCCGATGCAAATGAAAAAATAAAAATCATTCCAAGATATAGCCTGAGTTCTTCGTCTGCAAAGAATTCCCTAAACCTCCTTCGAGGAATAAAGAAGTAAAGGTTAAAATTGATTCCACAAAGCATCATGAATATGATTATAACCCATTGAATATACGGACTCGTAAAGTGCGCTATGCTATCACCATAACTTGAGAAGCCTCCAGTGCCAACTGTTCCGAAAGTATGAATAGCTGAATCATAAGCACTCATTCCTCCAATTACCAGAAGAATAAACTCTGCCACTGAAAAGCCTATGTATAGTACGTATAGAGTCTTTGAGTTATCTGAAAATCTTGCAGTCACCTTTGTTAGAGTGGGTCCCGGAGTTTCTGCCGATGCAACGTTTTGTCCTCCTATTCCTATAGATGGAAGAAGCGCCGTCGCAAGAACCACAATACCCATCCCACCTAGCCAGTGAGTAAAAGAACGCCAAAAGAGTACAGACTTAGCCTGTGACTCTATATCTGTCATTATTGTCGCTCCCGTCGTCGAAAATCCTGAGCAAAGCTCAAAGAAAGCGTTAATTGGATTAGGTATAGCACCCGTAATAACCATGGGTACCGCTCCGACTATAGAGCTCATAATCCAAATCATGCTAACTATTAAAAAACCGTCTCTCTGCTTAAGTTTAAGGTCACTAGGATTGAAAAATTTCATCAAAAGAAGCCCTACTATGCCGCACACTGCCATTGTAGCGCCAAAGCAAAGTCCCTCAAAATATTCACCATAGATAAGGGCAATTACTACAGTCGGTATAAAAGAAATACCAAGCACCGCAAATAGCACCCCCATCATTCTCAGTAACGCACTGTGATTTCTAGATGACATCTAACTCTCCACTATCTACTTTTCATAAGTTTCTCTAGGTCAGCGATATCAGAGAGCAGTGAGAATATTATCACCCTGTCTCCATTCTTGATTCTAGCATCTCCGTTAGGTATTATAACCTCTCCCTGACGATAAATAGAAGCTACGAGAACGCCCTTAGGCAGTTTAAGGTTTTTGAGTGTATCCCCAACCATCATCATTCCAGGGGTTGCTACAACCTCAATAATCTCAGCCTGACCCTGAACGAGCATGGACGAGATTACTCTTTTCTCACCTTGAATAATGCTGAATATGTATGCTGATGTAATATCGAGTGGATTTAGAACCATGTCAACACCCATCTCTTCGATCAGTCCTGAATAACTTTCTCTGCTAATTTTGGAGATTACGTCCTCTATGCCTTTCTGCTTTGCAGTTAACGCAAGCAAAAGATTTTGTTCGTCATATCCGGTCGCCGTAACGAAAGCATCCATCTCATCGATATTCTCCTCTTCCAGCATGTCCATATCCGTTCCATCGCCGTGAAGAATCATTACGTTTGGAATTCTCGTTGAAAGATACTGACATCTCTCCTTGCTCTGCTCTACGAGCTTAACTGAGGCTCCAAAGTCGGCAAGTCTCTGAGCCAGATAGTATCCGGTCTTTCCTCCACCGATAATCATTACCTTTTGAAGGTCTGTATACTTGCCCTTTACATGAACTTTTTTGTTCAGCTCCATAATCTCGTTCTTTTCGCCTACAACGTAGACAGCATCATCCTCGCGGATTTCATCATCACCATGAGGAATTATAACCTTACCGTTTCTCGATATAGCGGCAATAAGCATATCCGGCATAAGCCTTCTGACCTCAGGCATCTTAAGACCGATAAGCTCATTCTTGCGCTTAGCCTTAAACTCGATAAGAGCAATTCTTCCACTTGTAAAAACTCCATTGTTCAACGTATATTTTTCGGAGAGATACTTGTATATCTCCATGGTAATAGCAAAATCAGGGTTTACAATGTAGTCAATACACATGGACGTTCTGATGAATTCGAAATGCTTCATGTACTCCGGATCTCTGACTCTAACGATGACCCTATGGCATCCGAGCTTCTTAGCAAAGCTACCTATGACGAGGTTATTCTCGTCCCTGCCCGTTGCCACCAGCACATACTGGAACTTATTTATTCCTATTTCTTTCAGTACATTGATATCTCTTGCATCCTCGTTAACAGTCATAACGTCAAACTGCTGCGAAAGTCTATCGAGCAAGGCATCGTTAGTGTCCACAAGAGTGATTGAATAATCTCCACCTACTAACGCCTCGCATACTTTGACACCTAATTTTCCTACTCCTATAATCGCTATATTCATTTGGATTCCTACATTCCCTCCATCAGCTATGCAAAAGCGTTGTAAATTGCTCTGATAGCAGTCTCAAAATCTTTATTCTCTACACCTACTATGATGTTAATCTCACTCGATCCCTGCTCTATCATCCTCAGGTTTACATTAGCATCAGCAAGTGCACTGAAAAGTTTTGCCGATACACCCTTACGTCTGTTCATCCCGTGACCTACAGTAGCAATGAGTGCCATATTCTCAAAGCACTCGATTCCGTCAGGTTCAAGCTGCTTTCTGAATGCATCAATCATCTCATCCAATCTGCCTTTGATAGAGCTGTTTGAAATTACTACGGACACCGTATCTATTCCGCTCGGTATATGCTCAAAGTTGCAATCAAAATCTTCAAGTATGGCAAGGATTCTTCTGACAAAACCACGCTCTGTGCTCATCATGTGCTTGTAGAGTGCAATAACCGTAAAGTCTTTCTTTCCGGCTATACCTGTAATCACATCGCCATCACCCATATCCTCAGGCTCAGCCGTAATCATTGTGCCGTAATCCTGCGGAAAGTTTGTATTTCTGATGTTGATTGGAATATTTGCAACTCTAACAGGATAAATTGCGTCCTCGTGAAGAACCGAAGCGCCCATGTAAGAAAGTTCTCTAAGTTCCTTATATGAAATTTTATCAATTCTTCTTGGATTATCAATCACATGAGGATCTGCCATCAAGAAACCCGAAACGTCTGTCCAGTTTTCATATACATCTGCACCGATGGCTCTAGCTACTACAGAACCTGTGATGTCGGAACCGCCTCTTGAGAACGTCTTAACATTACCCGATGACTTATATGAACCGTAGAAACCGGGAAGCACAGCGTATTCGTGCTTGGCAAGGCATTCTTTAATCGCCTTGTTAGTTTCCTCCTCGAGCAGCTTGCCGTTATCTGCAAACAAAATGAGTTCCTGCGTATCAACAAAATCGTAACCGAGAAAGTCAGCTGTAAGCAATGCGCTCAAATACTCACCGCGGCTTGCAATATAGTCCGGTGTACAGCCATTCTCCAAATTCTCCCTTATGGTATCGAACTCCTTGGATATATTCACCTTTGTGTCCAGGTTTGCAGCAGTGGCAGTGAATCTGTCCTCAACAACCTGAAGTAGCTGGTTATATGGGAAGTTATGCTCTCTGTGCGTATGACAAAGATATAGGATGTCCGTTATCTTTGTATCTTTATCAAAACGTTTGCCCGGCGCTGAGACGATGATGTATCTTCTGTCCTTGTCCGATTTAACTATCTCACTTAATTTTTCGATTTGAAACTTGTCGGCAACGGAAGAGCCGCCGAACTTAGCTACCTTTACTCCCATGTGTGAAATTCTCCTTACTGATAAGCCAATTTTGAGCTATCTTTATATTATATCAAAAACAATTCTCAATGCAAATAAAATAGCTCGATATATGGGCAAAATACCCATATATCGAACTTTTATACTCTGTCAATTTGCTTGCTTTGTCAATTCAATTATAGTTCTGCCTTTAGTGCATCTACCTTGTCCAGTCTTTCCCAAGGTAAATCAACATCCGTTCTTCCGAAATGTCCATACGCGGCAATCTTTCTATAGATAGGTCTTCTTAAATCCAAATCTCTGATTATTGCCGCCGGACGGAAGTCGAAGTTCTTTTCTACAATCTTTGCAATCTCCTCATCGTCCAGCTTTCCTGTTCCGAACGTGTCAACCATAATGGAAACAGGCTTAGCAACACCGATTGCATAAGCAAGCTGAATCTCGCAGCGATCTGCAAGCCCTGCTGCAACTACGTTCTTAGCTGCATAGCGCGCTGCGTATGAAGCTGAACGGTCAACCTTTGTTGGATCCTTACCCGAGAATGCACCGCCACCATGTCTGGCAAATCCTCCATATGTGTCTACGATAATCTTACGACCTGTAAGTCCCGAATCTCCGTGAGGACCACCGATTACAAACCTGCCTGTAGGGTTTACAAAATACTTTGTCTCATCGTCAAGAAGCTCTGCAGGAATTGATGTCTTTATTACTTTCTCTATAATGTCCTTACGAATTTGCTCTTGACTAACATCAGGATCGTGCTGTGTTGATATCAAAACAGTGTCTATTCTCTTAACCTGATGTCCATCGTACTCTACTGTAACCTGACTCTTTCCGTCAGGTCTTAAGTATGAAAGTTCTCCGCTCTTTCTCACCTCTGTCAGCTTAAGCGCCAGCTTGTGTGCAAGTGAAATCGGCATAGGCATAAGTTCCGGCGTCTCGTTACAAGCGTATCCGAACATAAGTCCCTGGTCTCCTGCACCAACCTGCTCAATCTGGTCGTTAAGGCTTCCCTCCTTGTATTCAAGCGCATGGTCAACTCCCATAGCGATATCTGATGACTGCTCATCAATAGCTGACAGAACCGCACATGTGTTTCCATCAAAACCATACTCGCCTTTGTTATACCCTATATCGTTGATTACTCCTCTAACAATTTTAGGAATATCGATATAGCAGTTTGTGCTTATCTCGCCCATTACCATAGCGTATCCTGTTGTTGTAGTAGTTTCACAAGCAACTCTTCCGTGTGGATCCTGTTCCATAATTGCATCCAAAATCGCATCTGAAATTTGATCACAGATTTTATCAGGATGTCCCTCTGTTACAGATTCTGAAGTAAATAACTTTTTCATTTCCTCTCCTTTCCTCACCTTATCAAAAGAAAAAACCTTTCCTAATATGAAGAAAAGGTTTGAACTCGCAATTCATTCCTCATCTTTCAGAATATATCTGTAGGATGTAGCACCTTTCCGTGCCTATCAGCACATAGGTTGCCGGGCATCGCAGGGCCTATTCCCTCCGCCGCTCTTGATAAGGATTATACCTAAAGTATACAGCTTTTAATAAAATTGTCAAGTCATAGTAAATGAAATTTACAGCCTTAAGTATACAAAAACAAGTAAAAGAAGGGCAAAGTTTATCTTTCGCCCCTCTTTTACCTAGGCACTTTACAAATATCAGGAAGATAACTCTTGTAAAACGCTCACGATTAAAAATATTTAGGATAAATTTTATTTCTTAAGTAGATTATTAGCTGATTCATTCGAAATCAAATCAGCTCCACCTAGGACAAAACACTTTTGTACCTTAGCTTTTTTAATATATGCACCGGCCTCAGTCATATTGGTATTGCTTACTAGCAAAAGTGGACTATTATCTACCGTGCATAAAACTCCTGCGCAAAGTCCGTCAGGGAAGTTTAGACCATATGTCAGATAGGCCTTTTTGTGCTCTCCGGCAAAGAACTTTTCAGCCACAATCCTAGAAGTTGCAAATCTGTCTGCACCTTCAAGTCGCTCTACCTTACCAAGCTTTGACACAGTATTTTCTACATTTTTGCTTACAACATCGCTTCCACCAATTAGGTAGAACTTCTTGCTGTTAAGAGTCTTTAAGTACGCTGTCTGAGCATCGCTCAACTTATTGCCGACCAGCATTATAGGTTTTCCTGCTGCTGAAGCTGAGAGCGCATCCGCAAAGTTATACGCGTTGCAAAGCGCGATATCCTCTCCCTGAACACCGGCTGCCTTTAACACCTTCAGGTTTGTCTCAAATCTTGTCTCACCTTCAAGCCTATGCTTCTTACCCGGCATCATATCGGCTATTTCTTTTGATACAACATCCTCTCCACCGATGATATAAACATTTACATTCTCAGATGCGTTCTTCTTCACGTAGGCGCTGATGTCCTTAGCACTTGACTTATTTACTATCAAAATAGGAGCATTCTTAACCTTTGCCAGATATGTAGCCGAAAGAGCATCCGCAAAGTTTTCACCATTAGCGATAACAATGTTATCGAATTTCTCTACACCAAGCTTTTCCTTGAGCTTGTCGGCTATTGCCATTGATGTCTCAAAACGAGTATCTCCGGCAATCCTTTCAATGCCCTTTTCTTTCTCGTTCTTCAGTCGCTCTACCTCTTCAGCAAGTTCCTTAATCTTTGCCTCAGCTGCTCTCTTATCGGCTTCAGCTTTTTCAGCCTTTGCCAGAGCATTGTTCAGCTCTGCCTCTGCCTTCTCAGCTCTTGCTTCAGCAGCCTTCTTATCGGCTTCAGCTTTTTCAGCTTTTGCTTCAGCAGCCTTCTTGTCAGCCTCGGCTTTTTCAGCCTTTGCTAGAGCCAGTTTTTTCTCTGCTTCTGCCTTTTCTGCCTTCGTTACCGCCTTGTCCTTTTCAGCCTCTGCAGCTGCAAGCTTTTCCTGAGCCTGCTTCTTTTCGCTCTCAGCCTGAGCAAGCTTCTTCTCTGCCTGTTTCTTAGTTTCCTCAGCCTTTGCAGCCTTCTCTTCAGCTATATTCTTTGCTTTTTCGGCCTCAGCTGCCTTTGCCTCTGCTGCCTTTTGAGCCTTCTCTGCCTCTGCTGCCTTCAACTCTGCATCCGCCTTACCTTTTTCTATGTCGGCAATCTTCTTGTTCAGAGCCTCCTCGTCAATTGTCTTTTCAACCGTTACATTTAGGGTCTCATCTTTTGTAAGCTTGCCTGCAAGCAAATATACACCATTCTCATCAGGCTTAATCTCTGTACCATTTACACTTACAGTATACTTGTAAAGTTCCTTCTTGTTGATTTTGAATCTCAGCTCGCTTCCCGCTGAGCAATATCTTGGGTTTTCCCCTTCTATATCCTTTATACCGCTTCCAACAAACTCTACCTTGCATTTCTTTGCCAGCTTTATTTTAATATTTGGCAAGCTGCTTAAATTTCCTGAGACTGTATCCGCATTCAAATTAGGATTTAATCCCTGTGAATATGTCAGATTTCTGTGTGAACCCGGATTGCTTCCGAAACCATTGCTTTCGAGGCATCCGTCAACCAGTTCCAATTCATCGCCTTCCAAGTTTTCCGGAATGGTTAAAGAAACTAGCTGCTGCTTAGGATTTCCACTGAAATCGTAAACACCGAAAGGACTTCCAGGGACGGATTTATATGCGTTTCCACTCTTATCCTTATATGAAATAGTCGTATTCCTATTATATACTCCTGCCAGTTTTTCAACCGGATTTAGAAGTCCCTTGAACTGGATATTGATCTTATCTCCTGCCTTTAGTTTTGTTGTGTCGGTTATCTTCTGTCCATTTGTATCAAGGATTTCATAGCTCATCTCTCTAGCGTTGATAATCTGATATGTTACCTTGCCATCCTTTTCAACTTTGATTATATGTCTTCCGCTTGTTAACTTTGATACTGTAACCTCTCCGTTTTCTTTTGTATTAACACCGTCTGTGGTGAATCCACTGTACTTTAAAGTTTCACCTACCACACTTCTGTTAACGCTTACATTACTTCCTGCCTCAGGTTTAAATGAATAGTTTGCGCCGTCTTCACCCTTTAGGTAGTAGATGGTGTCGTGTTCAGAATCGATTGGCATCATCTTATTACCGCGGTTGATATTCATATTTGTCTGTATTGACGAATCATTATCGCCAACCTTCACCATAAATACACCTGTCAGTTCCGGCCAAATTGCTGAGAAGTCAGTTCCTCCTTGAGCTTCTGAGTGTATTACTGCATCGTATTTTACGAGTACAATTGCTGTTCCGCTATGATTTGCTTTGATCTTTGCTACAGCCGAGTTGTTCTTATCTGCTGTTACTGATACTACATCTGAAGCATTTCCGTTCTCGTCTATTACCTCGTAGTGAAAATCCGGAATAGCAATCTTACTATTCATGAAGTTTTCAATAGGCTGCCAGTTTCTCACACAATTGAGTTCATAGCTTTCGCCCTCTGCCATCTCGAGGAATCCCTTTTGATTGATGTTCATATAGACATTTGCCATGTCGTGAACATTCTTATTGAATCTGTAAACAGTATCCTTCTGATAGCTGCTATCTCCGATGTGTAGATCCTTTTCTGTAACCTTTATAGGCTCTGTTACATTAAAATCCTTTGGGAAGGCCCAATATGTGACTCCCTTAGGATTCTGCACACGATAGAAATACTTACTCTGGTCTTTAGCCATCTTGAATTTTGCAATAACACCATCCGATGTCTCTGTAAGCTCAGGCTCTACGAAGTTGTACTTATAGTAGTTTCTATCGTCACCGTAGCCTGCCGATATCTTTGAACCCTTAGGTGCTGTAATCGTCAGGTTTACGATTTCAGGCATGGTAGCCCTTATATCGGTGTTGCTGTTTGTCTCGTTTGCTGTCTTTACGACCTTAATACTAGTATGAGTTTTCGCCTTATCTCCTATAGGTGTCAGGGTTGCCTCTACTGTATCCCTATCCATATATAGGAATGAAAGCTTATTATACTCATTTTTACCAAAGCTTATAGTTCTGAGATTTCCATCATTTCCGCTCACCTTGACATCAAGCTTATAGTCTTTGTCCTGCACCCATCCTGAGTTTCCTATATTGAAGTCCCAGATTCTATGCAGAGTTACGCTGTTATTTTCTTTTGTGAAACTCAGCTTTATGCCACCGTTCAGCTCATCGTTAGGACCATAGCCTTCGAACCAGTAGTCTCCTGCCGGAAGTTCCGTCTTATACTGCAATGCCCAGTTATCCGGCGATGTACCGATGCCGTCCAGAAGGTTTTTGTCTCCCTTAACACCATTTTTGAAAGTGTAGAGTTTTCCGCTCTTAATCTGCCTTGAATGCAAGCCTTTTATTGCAATCGGGAATTTTTCCTCAGGCTGTTCTGTAGATCTGACATTTACAATCGTTACTGCAGGTGTTGAGACTATGGCATCGCTCTTTTCACCCTTTTGACCCGGAACAGCTATATAGTATTTACCTGCCTCCAAGCCTGTTGTATCGAACATGAATTTACCGTCAGAGTTTTTTTCTATCACCCTGTCAACAATGCATTTACGTGGGTCCTCTTCTGTAAAGTTAGATTTTTTTATTACATATATCTTAGAGGCTTTAGTCTCATAGCGCTTTGTTTCACCCGACATTCCGAAATAACGGTCTACATCGACTTTTATCGTCTCTCCCGCATCTACATTGTCACGGCTTGTCATCATGTGGAAGCCGGCATCTTTATCGCCATAGAACCCCATATCAGAAAAATGACCTAACTGAACTTCATCGCCGTCAAGCAGTTCTATTTGATCTGCGGTTGCCCCCCAGCCTGACGAGGCTAATGGATATCTACCATTGACATAATAATTGAGATTGTAATCAAAGTTAAAAATTTTATTGAAGAAAATGGAGCCCGGCGAACCGCTATAGCTGAATAAATCCGTTCCGAATTTTTCCTTCAGTGCTCCCTTGCCTACATCCTTTGGATCTATTCCTAAGTAATAGACTTCCGCTACATATATATATAGATGTAGGACGGTGAGATGATTTCTTGCAGTTTCCGGAGTTCCCACTAAGTTCTCACCCTGGTTGTATTTCTTACTTCTGAAATAGAACTTTTCCAGACCGTAATTTTTTAGATCAAAGTATTTAAGTTCAAATTTCTCCCTTGCAATTGGTTTTTTTGATACACCACCATGCTTTTCCGCAACGACGAAGTTATCATCATGTGATAATGTAAATTGAACTTCAATCGTTTTTTTCGGATAATCGTCTTCGTCAGGTTCATCTGCAAATGCAGAAGCCGGAACGAGTGATAGGATCATAAGAAAAGTCAGCAGTAATGCCAATATTCTCTTTGATCCATACTTTTTGTATGACATCTAAAAATCCTTTCCGCCGCAATAAAAAAACTGCAGCATATCATATAAATAAAAGCTGCAGTCCGTTTTCCCGCAATAAAATAGACCCTGTGCCTTCCTACACTTTCGTCCGTACTATGAGCAGGTCTCCTGACTTATGCCTCAATACAGCATTAACCTTCTCGGATAAATCCAATGGTCGCGCTTGCCCCAATGCTGCTCTTCATTTACAGTGGCGGAATCCGTCTCGGATTTACACCGAGTTCCCTCTTAGCTATCAAGTACTAAGGTACAATCTCAAACCCTTAATGATAGAACTCATAATATACATCGATAAAATTTTATCATAATTCACAATGTCGGTCAAACCATCTTTTCTACATTAATATTAATGCTTGGTTTTCTTTTAAATTTAACACTTGATTTTAAACTACATTCCTCCTTTGCATTTTGACCTTCAAGCGATTATAATTATAAAAAAAACAAGAGGTATTTTTTTGAAAATAGATAATAAAAACAGTAAACAAACTAGATTTTCCGTCATTGAAGGTGGTTTGAAAACTAAGTCACCTACTTTAGTTGACGAGCTTAGGGCATCGCTCAAAAATAGTTGCTTTGAGATAAAAGCGACAAATACCAGACTCATGGGAGTAGTAGGACTGATGCTTTCATATAATATGCTGGGGCACCGTTTTACGCAGCTCTTTATCCTCGACTATGAGGAGTATGGAGTTGCTGATTACGTGGGTCTCTTTACAGATTCCGAGGAAGAAATCGAATCACATGCTGACACTATGTTTGGCGCTCTCGGTGGCGAATGGGTAGACGTAACTGCCGAAGAAAGCTGGGCACTTATCGCAGGTGCAGATAGAATCAATGAAGAATATGATGCCGAGTTTCCTGAAGACTACCTTCAGTTTCGCGAGGCAATAAAAGATGCTGACAAAGATACAGAAGTATACAAGTCTGCCCTATCAAAGGTATGCATTAAGATCAGATCCGATGATGAGCTTGTAAATTACTTCATCATGCGCTGCGTAGGCAAGGACAATACCCCTCTCAGTATACTATGTTCCGAGTGTTTCCTCGATAACACAGGCACCGAAACTTCGCAATATGATAAATTCTCACGTGGGCTTAAGATAAATAACCCATCAACACTTTTCAAGAATGATATTGAAAAAATTGGTCCCCGGAAGTACTTATGTAAGTCACTGGTGGAAGACGATGGAAATTTTTTCCTCATTGTAAGTGAGGTTCGAGTTGTAAAGGATGTGGTTAAATCCGCAACAGTCATTTCCTGCATGGAAATAACTGTATGGGAGTCTGCTATGCAACTTCGCCGTATAGACTATGTTCTAACCGCAGAATGTAGTTGCACCCAAGAAGAGTTTTCCAAACTTGTTAGCAAGACATTTCACACAGTGAACTCCCACTCACACGAAAATGGTATGCTCTACATGATATATAGGAATAACAATGACCATGTGTGCAGTCCTCACTATAGACTCGATGCCGATCTCATCGGAAGCGTCTTCTTTATCGACGAAAAGGAAGCGATAGTTTGCTCAGCTGATCCTAGTGATACAGATATAATTGCAAAAGCACTTTTATTATCGGATTGCTTTAGTAAAAACGGTAATATTGGTAATGTAGAGAGGTTCAAATTTGATGATAAAATCATCGGTCCATTCATCGATAGCGGCATGGATAATTTCAGGGAGTTTATAGAATTTTATAAAGGATAATACTGTTTTTTTAAAAAAACTTGTCCGATACCTCGAATATGTTTTATGTCAACCTTTGTTCGTTTTTCCATCAAAGGTTTTCAACATAAGTAAATCCATATTTTTCAACAACATAGGTACTTATCCACAGAAAACACAAAAATCGTATACAATTTTGTCCTTTAGCCTCTGTGGATAAGTTATTAGCGCTAAATTGCTATATTCCAACATGTATCCTGTTTTATAATTTGTCAATAGCAAGTTATCCACAGATTTTGTTGTAAAAAAAATAAGAGTTTTGTTCTTTAGGAAAAAAATGGTAGAGCCTTCATAATTTATAAAACAGACAGTCGAAAAACATAAATTATCTAGACAAAAAGAAAGGTATTTTTATGAAAACCATCAAACTTTTTCAAAGTGATGTATATAAACGTAGTACGGAAGCAATCGTTTCTAATATAGATAGGAATGTGGCTCACAATAGCATCAGCATCGTTTTAGATCAAACGGTTTTCTTTCCTACCGGCGGTGGTCAAAGCTGCGACCTTGGGACTATAAACGGAATAAAAGTATTAGACGTTTTTGAAAAAGATGATACCCTATACCACATCTTGGAGGGATGCGATAGCGCCATACAGGTCGGAGATACGGTGAGTCTTGAGATTGATTGGGGAAGACGTTTTGATAACATGCAAAGACACTGTGGCGAGCACATCCTTTCCGGGATTTTCTTCAAACTGTTCGGTGGTGTCAATCGCGGTTTCCATATGGGAGAGGATTACATGACCATAGATATAAGTTTGGAGGCTGACGAAAGATACACTGAAATCAATTGGGATATGGCCATGCAGGCAGAGCTTGAGACAAACAAAGTTATATGGGAAAATACACCTGTCTCAGTCTATCGCTTTGATACCAAGGCAGAGGCCGAAAAAATGCCTCTTAGGAAGGCTTTGAACCTGGAAAAGGATATATCCATTGTTACTATCGGGGATATTTCAAACCCTGCAGACTCCGTTGCCTGCTGCGGAACTCACCCTTCAACTGCCGGTCAGGTTGGAATGGTCAAGATTTACAAAATTGAACCCAACAAGGGTATGTTTCGCATCTTCTTTGAAGCCGGACAAAGGGCTCTCGCCCACTACGATATGCGCTTTGATATAATGTCAAAACTTGAAAACGACTTATCTGCAAGCTATACAAACCTTATATCAAAGTATGAGATACAAAAAGAAAAAGCTAAACAGGTAAAGGACAGACTCTACCACCTAAGTAAAGAACTCATAAAGCGAGAGATTGCAGATTTAAGAGATTGCAGCGACAAAGTTAGGCACTACAGCTTCCTTGATTCTAACGATATAATGGAGATAGGAAACGCACTAAGTCCTGAAATAAACAATACACTTTGCCTCATCGACGACCTTACAAACACGGTATTTCTATTTTCAAATAGTATCGACTGCGGAAAGCTGGTAAAAGAAAATGCACCTAAACTTGACGGCAAAGGAGGCGGCGGCAGGAACTTTGCACGCGCTGTCTTTTCCAGTGCTGAAAAAGCTGTGAAATTTATTGATAATATAAATGAATAGAACAAAAAAGGCCTGTAGCTTCCTTGCTGTCAGGCCCTATCTTTATTACGATTATTTCTCTTGTTCTTCCTCAAGCTTTTTTGATTTCTTCTTATTAATTACAGGCAAACCGCTACAAGTGAACAAGAACCTTCTTATTGCAAACAGCACTCCAATTGCAGCAACTGCTATAAGCATTGAAAGCATTGATAAATGTTCAACCACCATCTGTCTTGCAGTAGCTAGCATCATAACATCTATGACATCCTCAAGTCTGTGTCTTATCAGGAGTTTTACAAACTCTATACCTACAGATACTACCAGAAGGTCGCTAAGCAAACTGTTAAACTCATCTGTAGTTATCTTCGTTAAACCACCATCTGTTATCAGACCTAGGCAAATTCTTATAAGCATTCCCGCTGCTACAATTACTATTATAATTGCAGCAAGGACCTCTACAAAAGACGATACCTTTGTAATAAGTATATCAAACTTTGATCTTACTTGTTTGTAGTTCATTATACCCCTCTCAAATTCGATAAAATATTATATTAGTTTTTCTAATGCTGCAAGCCTTGCGCAAACACAGAAAACATCCATAGCATCTTCAAGTTCCTCGACCGGTGGAAGCGAAGGTGCAATTCTAATATTACTGTCCTCCGGATCATTTTCGTACGGGAATGTCGCTCCTGCAGGAGTCATCTCAACACCTGCCTCCTTGGCAAGCTCAAGTACACGCTTTGCTGTATTTTCCATAGCATTATAGCTAACAAAGTATCCTCCTTTAGGAATCATCCAGCTACCTATTCCAAGCGGAGCAATTTCCCTATCCAGATACTTTATAACCGTGTCAAACTTCGGCTTCATTATCTTGGCATGTTCTCTCATCAAAGCTAGAGTATTCGCCTTATCCTTAAGGAACCTGACATGCCTTATCTGGTTCACCTTATCAAAGCTTATAATCTGGACTCCGAAGCTCTTTGTAAGGTATTTAATATTATCCTCACTTGCAGCCATCACTGATATGCCGGCACCCGGGAAAGTCACCTTTGATGTAGAAGCAAACTCATAAGCCATATTTGGGTTCCCGTACTCCTTGCATAGTCCGATTATATCCGGAAACTCTACATAGTCTCCATCAAATTCGTGGACACAGTAGGCATTGTCCCACATGAGCATGAAATCCTTGGCTGCAGGCTTAAGCGCCGCCAATCGTCTAACTGTCTCATCGCTGTATATTATGCCCTGTGGATTCGAAAACTTAGGCACATTCCACATACCTTTGACACTTTCATCCTTTACCAACTCCTCGACTAAATCCATATCCGGGCCTGTCTCAAGCATAGGAATATTGATCATCTCAAAGCCCAGCTTTTCGGTTATCTTAAAGTGTCTGTCATATCCCGGAACAGGGCAAAGCCACTTTATCTTATCCAGCTTAAACCATGGTTTCTCACTATTTAGAAGACCATTTGTAAATGCCTCGCAAATTGCCATATACATTAACTGAAGGCTTGCGTTGCCTCCTATGAAGCATTCGCTTTCCTTAACCCCAAGAATCTCGGAAAAATATTTTTTGGCCTCCGGCATTCCTGAAGTCTCCCCATAGTTTCTTATATCCGTATTTCCGAGCTTACAATCAGCCGGATCTGCTAAAACATCTAAAAGTCCACTTACGAAATCGAGCTGACGCTTTCCCGGCTTTCCTCTTGCCATGTTAAGATTAAGGTTCTTGTCCTTAAGTGCCTTAAACTTTATTTCGAGACTGTTCATTTCATTTAACAGCTCTTCTCTTGTCATCTCACTATATCTCATAAAAACCTCCGTGCGATAAATTTTCCTTTTAATAATATAGCATTATAGACTTTTCTACAATAGAAACCTTACGGTTTTCACATTTTCCCAATTAGAAAACCGATAAGCCTTCGCAAGTTACGTCAGCATTATCGGTTTAGTGCTTTATATTGCAATCTTTATATTAAAGCTATAGATTAAAAGGAGGCAATCTTAAGCTTTATTAGTATTCTATAGATTTTACAATCTCTTATGCATCCTTAAAAATTAGATGCTTTAGTCTCTTGTACACCAAGAAAGTTACTATCGATACAACGCCGAACTTTATTAAGTTAAATGGCAGGATTGATAGCATCATAAGCGAGAACAGGCTGTTGATATGCGAGTTGATTGCATGTCCCATTCCGATTATTGCTTCCATTGGAATTCCGTATAGCTTTGAATAAGCAGGGAATATGAAGAATAGGTTGCTGAGCACACATACTATGCTTACTGTTATTGTTCCAACCGTTAGGGCAACAGCTGCACCCTTTTTGGTTCTCTTAAAGTGATATATCAGTGCTGCAGGAACCATATATGCTATTGCTGCAATCAGGTTGGCAAGTTCGCCGACAAAAGCAGTCTCCGTTCCCTTAATCATAAGCTTAAGAGCCAGCTTTACAATGCATACCAAAATACCCTCTACAGGCCCCATCATGAAAGTTGCGAGCATTGCAGGCAGATCTGCAAAATCGAACTTCATAAAAGCAGGTGCGATAGGAATTGGAAAATCCACCATCATTAGAGCCATGCTAATAGCACCGAACATTGCGACAAGAATCATATTCTTAGTTGTAAAAACCTTATGCTTTCTTGTACTTAGATTCATTACATTTTCATTTCTTTCCATTTTAGATACCTCCAAAATTAATTGCTTCGGTTTCTTCAGGTTCATTGGCAAGAAATGAACATAAAAAAGCCGAGCTACCATCAATCGATGGAATTGATGATGCCCGACTCAAAAAGTCATATATCTATCCATTCCATCTTTTCCCATCCGGACTAACCAACTATTTATCTCTGCTCACAAACTGCTCAATCAGATATCAAATGTTGGAATACCGTCGGTTTCGGAATTTCACCGAATCGGCCTAAAAAGGTTTGTGGACTATACCACCGGTCAGGACTCTCACCTGCCTCAAAGATAGTTGCATTCAATTATCTACTGTTGCACTTATATTGCCTGTGCAACACAATCATATTAATACTTCAAGAACGCAGTGTCAACCTTTTTACACAAAAAACTTTAATTCGAATTTACAAAATAACTTTCGAATAACTTATTATTCACCTACTTATCCATTAGATTTCAGAATTTTTGCACACAGGCTATTGCATTTACGCAGAATAGTATTATAATTTAGATAAGAAAATATTAGCTGTTGTATTCTCATTTATAAGGAGGCATAGTATGTTAAAGATTTTATCCGATTCTGTAGCAACCTTAGATGCTTGGTTATGGGGATTGCCATTTATAATTATACTTTTGGGTACACACATATTTTGTACCGTTAGAACAGGATTTGTTCAAAAGCATACTTTTAAAGGAATTAGGCTTTCAGTAACTCCTGACCCTGATGGTGAAGGAGAAGTTTCGCAGTTCGGAGCACTTACCACAGCTCTTGCTGCAACCATTGGTACAGGTAATATTATAGGCGTTGCTACCGCAGTCGCTTCCGGTGGTCCGGGTGCAGTATTCTGGATGTGGATTACAGGAGTATTCGGCATGGCAACCAAATACATGGAAACTGCCATGGCAGTTAAGTACAGAGAACAGACAAAAGATGGCAGAATGATGGGTGGCGCGTTCACTGCACTTGAACGTGGATTACACTCGAAATGGCTTGCAGTTCTGTTTGCTCTGTTTGGAGGTATAGCTGCATTTGGTATCGGATGTCTTACACAGGCAAATTCTATATCTACCGCTCTTAAGCAGAACTTTGGTGTCGATGAAAAAATCGCGGGCATTGTTGTTGCTATACTTACAGCTATCGTAATTATTGGTGGAGTAAAGTCTATAACAAAAGTTACAGAGAAACTTATACCTTTCATGGCAGCTTTTTATGTACTTGGATGTTTGTGGGTTATCTTCATGAACAGGAGCGTTCTCGGTGAATCAATTGCACTCATTTTCAAATCTGCATTTTCTTTCCAAGCAGGTGCAGGCGGTGTGTTTGGCTTTACCGTTGCTAAGGCTTTGCGTTTTGGATGTGCAAGAGGCTTATTCTCAAACGAGTCAGGTATGGGTTCAGCACCTATCGTTGCAGCTTCTGCAAAGACAAGAAACCCTGTAAGACAATCTATGGTATCTATGACAGGTACTTTCTGGGATACTGTTGTAATATGCGCGCTCACAGGTATAACCCTTGTAAGTTCCGCAGTTGCACATCCTGAATTTTTAGCATCAGGAAGCAATACTGATACAACAGTACTTACATTCCATGCATTTTCACTTATACCTACTATAGGTAAACCGGTAATTGCTATTTCGCTTGCCCTATTCGCATATTCTACTATCTTGGGATGGTCATACTACGGCGAGAGATGTGCTGAATATCTTTTGGGATCAAAAGTCATAAAATACTACAAGGTTATATTCGTTGTATTATCATTTGTTGGATGTATAGTAAAGCTTGCAACAGTATGGAATATCGCAGATATACTTAATGGACTTATGATTATTCCTAACGTAATCGGTGTATTCTTACTAAGCGGAGTTTTAGTTGCAGACCTGAAGAAATATGCTAACAATATAGACGATGTTGATCCAACACCTGTCCCTGTTGTTGACAGAGATTCAAAATAAGGTATAAAAAAGTCATTGCCTGATTGCAGTCACACTTTCATATCTCAATTATCAAAAGACAAAGTATGACAGGCCGTTGGGCTACGAGTCTCCGGACAGGGAATTAGAAAATAATTTTCAGAAACGGAGCATCGTATATAAACTGAACGATATAACATAATACAGTAAGCATTACAATGAACAGCTAATAGAAAACGGCTAATCTACATATAAATCATTTATTTAATTTATGTAGATTAGTTGTTTTTTTCTCCTTCTATTGCTGCAATAAGCAATTCTCACAGCAAGCTATCTAATAGAGCAAAGTTCGAGTTGACTTCAGGCAGAAACAAAGTTTCCACATTTGCAAAAACTTTGTTAAAAACTTTGCTCAATGTCGTTGACAACACCATTCCCTTGTGATAATATATTCCTTGCGTTAGATAAGCGAATATGTGTCATTAGCTCAGCTGGCAGAGCACCTGACTCTTAATCAGGGTGTCCAGGGTTCGAACCCCTGATGACGCACCAAAACCTCGGAATTCAATTCCGAGGTTTTTTATTTAACTATCCTCGTCCACTTGTATAAATATTTATATTATGCTATAATTCCTACAATATTTTTGTTATTTACTAAGGAGAATTTAGTTATGAAGTTAGTTTGTTTAGATTTAGAAGGCGTTCTCGTTCCTGAGATTTGGATTGCTTTTGCTGAGGAGACGGGGCTAGAGGAACTTAAGAAGACGACGAGAGATGAGCCGGATTATGACAAGCTCATGCAATATAGATTAGATATTTTGGCAGAAAACAACCTTGGACTGGAGCAGATTCAGAATACTATCGAGAAGATTGATCCGCTTCCGGGTGCTATCGAGTTCCTAAACGAGCTCAGAGAGCTTACACAGGTTGTGATCATCAGTGATACATTCAGTGAATTCGCAAAGCCTCTGATGAAGAAACTCGGATACCCCACCTTGTTTTGCAACGATTTGGATGTCGCAGATGACGGTAAGATTACAGGAATCAAGATGAGACTGGAAGACTCCAAGCTAAACACTGTCAAAGCATTCCAGCTTGCAGGTTGCGAGACCATCGCATCCGGTGACAGCTTTAACGACCTGGGAATGATTAAACAGAGTCAGCATGGCTTCCTATTTAGAAGTACAGAATCAATTAAGAATGATCACCCAGAGGTTCCGGCATTTGAAGAATATGATGAGCTGCTTGCAGCAATTAAAAAATCCCTATAACAGGGATTTTTTTTATACCTATAATACCTTGTGCAAAATAGTCGTATATATCAAAATCAGAGTCACGTTACCTACTATTAGGCCGAAAGTCGCAAGTATTGTCTTTGATGTACCTGGCTTAAAATCTGCGCTAATTGAATATGGCCAAAAGCATATCATTGGGAAAACGGCTATTAACACGCATATGTAGGTAGGAAAGCTTGTCCAAAGAAAACGCGTTGTCTCTAACCAGTGTCCCCATGAAGGTATCATTATTTTGCTTATAGTGAAAAGTACGCATATAAGGTGAACTACCAGAAGATAAATAGCATACTTTCTCTTGCTCAGTACTTTTTTCTCTTTCATTTTATCTAATTATCCTTGCTAATTCTTCTCTCGCTCACCTGCAATACGAGCTTTAAAACTAAAATTAACTATATTATTATTCGAATCAATGTCCAAATTCATAAAGTATTGATTCCAAAAGAATTCATTGTTACCTGCTCCCCACTGCACACCGTAATGACCCAAATATTCATCTCTTGGCTCGCTTGGAGTCAGCCATATTTTTTTGCCAAAGACTTCCTTGAACTCTGATTCATCAAGCTTCTTCAGTAAATCTATGCCATCTATATTATATGAAATTCCATATTTTTTAGCAGCAGCTGTGCATTCAGAATCGAAGCAAACCTGCGTAACTACACAGTCCTTCAGTTCCTCATACCTCTTTTTATGCCCGTAAACACCTATGCAGCCAACCACTACATTCTTCTTTACAAGAAGATAAGTCGATCGTGTGACTGCAGAGTCATATGACTTAAAACCGCTTGGCACTGTTACACCGGAACCTTGGTATTTATAATAGCTTCCCGATGTCAAAAGTTCATCATACTCGGGGTAGTCCTGTTTACCATTTGATACATATATATCATACCCCTTATCCATCAAATCCGACACCTTCGTCTCAGATAACTTTATCTCCGTATTATTAATCATCAAAGCTGGCGCCTTGTCAGGTAAACCTATCAGTATATATGCAAACATCAAAAATACAAATACCATAAGTACTGCAACAATGTATATCCATGATTTTCCCGTTCTCTTACGCGCATTGAAGTAGGCCATAATCGATGGCGTTGCAATCGCAGAAGCAATTGGAGCTGCACCGTGTCTAAACTTGCTCATTATAAATAAAGCAACCACAAGACTGATTAGGATCATCGAGATATAAAAGATGTTCTCTTTCAAACTCAGCTTGCCGATTCTGGTTTGCTCATTCGCAGGCGCATCGTACATAGGTACACCATTCACATCGTTTCTCTTCAAATATGAGCGCAAGCCAAGAGCTATGCCTATGAATAATAGTGCTAAGAAAACCAGCAACCCAATAAAAACTAATCTTTCCATCTAAAACCTTTTCTTTGAATAAGTTCTTATCTATCAAATACATCCATAGTCTAACACAAATTTAAATTGTTTTCCATGAAGCAATTATTCACAATGTATACAAGCTTTTCAGATTATTTTTTTCTTTACACCTCTTTTTCACTATGTTAAAATTGTATAGAGTTTAATACTTGTTTTATTCTAAACGTGCGCATCATTTTAGCGCAAAAAACAAATTTAATTCCGTTGTTTCTGTAGTTAACTTTTTTATCGAAGTAATTCAGGAGTCCTATATTCAATATTAGGATGCATTAATCAAACATGAATATTAATCGTAATGCTTTAGGTGTTTTAATGCCGTTCAGCCTATATTGTGCTATCTGTACAATGACGTGTCTGATAATTTCGTCAAAACCACTTCAGGCGATTGGCGGTGTATTTTTCGGATATCTGATAGCACTCATAAACTGGTTTCTTCTGATTTTGACCGTTAGATGGTTGTTTAGTATCAATCGTCTTCTTGCGGTACAACTTTTGATATTTAGGTTGCTCATCTACATATTAGGGGCCTGGGTCTGTATGCAGATAGGCTTTCAGTCCGTGCTCCTCTTTGCTGCATCTATAACAGGATTCAGTTTAGTTATCTTCGTTGAATTTGGGTTAAAAGGAGGCCTTTGTTTTGTTAAACATAAATGAATTAGGTGCTAGGATAATATTCAGTTTCGGCAACGGTAAACTTTTCATTACCGAAAGTACCCTATTCGGAATTTTGATAGCCGTCTTTCTTGCCATATTGGGAATTTGGCTCGGTAGTAGACTTGAGAATGTCCCGCGTGGCAAACAGGTATTCGCGGAATTCATAGTCGAATGGGTTTATAAGTTCACAGAAAAACATATGGGAAAGGGTAATTCTAAATTTGCCCCGTATATAGGCACTCTCCTTGCCTTCGTATTTTGTGCCAGTTCGCTGGGTGTTTTCGGCGTCAGACCGATAACGGCAGACCTAAACGTGGCCTTTGCACTTTCCATTATGACAATGGCTATGATTATTTTTAACTCTACAAAGGTTCATGGCTTTAGAGGCAGACTGAAGCACATGTGTGAACCATACATCTTTATGCTGCCACTCAAGATCTTAGAAGAAATTTCACTTCCTATTTCGCTGGGACTTCGTATATTTGGTAATATCTTAGGAGGCTACATCATAGTTGAATTATGGATGCACCTAATGACAAAGCTCAGCAATTTTTTTACCGACGTGCCATTTTTACGGGCGATTACAGTGTTGCCTCTGAATGCAATCTTTGATATAGCAGAGCCGGCAATTCAAACCTTTATATTTACAATTTTGACCGTTATTAATCTTGCCGCAGCTATGAAAATTACAGCTACAGTAAGCAATGATGAGAATAGAGAAGAACTTTAGGAGGAAAATCAATGGAATTTATCGGAATCGGTTTAGCAATGGGACTTGCCGCACTTGGCATAGGCCTAGGTCAGGGTATCGGATTAAGCAAAGGACTGGAAGGTATTTCAAGACAACCTGAAGCTACAAGCAAGATTCAGACCGCTATGATTGTAGGTATGGCGCTCATGGAGACCATAGGTATTTTGACATTTGTAATTGCTATAATCCTAAGCAACAAATTGTAACTTAAATTCCTGAAGGAGGCACATACTTTGGATATTAATAAACACCAAGACCTGCTTACTATAAACTGGAATCTTATCTTTTCGATTATTACCGTTTTAGTACTTATTTTGATATTAAAGCATTTTTTCTTCGAAAAGGTAAAGAAGTTCATGGATGAACGCAAGGCAAAGGTCGAGGAGCAATTCCAAAAGGCGGAGGAAGCCGAAAATCAAGCCCGCGAAAAACTTGATGAATACAACGAAATACTCGCAGGTGCAGAAAAAGAGAAGCGTGTAATCATTGCTGATGCAATGGAAAACGCAAAACTTCAAGCAAATTCAGTATTAGATGAAGCCCGCAAGGAAGCAGCTGATATTCGTGAGAAATCAAGACTTCAGATTGAGAGAGAAAAAATAGCGGCAAGAAAGGAAATCCACAACGAGGTCGGTGATCTCGCAGTCCAACTTGCTGAGAAGATTCTGGAAAGTGAACTCGACGAGGATGCTCAGGCTTCAGTTATAGACGAAATAATTAGTAAATCAGAGGCAAACCGTGAAACAAAAAAATAGCAAGGATTTAGAGGCTCTCTGCGAACAGCTCGATAGAGCCACAGATAGTCTCAGAGATTTACGCAATCTCATCAAACATACAAATGGTGAGTATCGTGACCTACACACCTACGCTTTAGAAAAGCGCACCCTGCATGAGCAGGAGGAGATGTATGCCTTTATCGAAGCCCTCAGCGAGGGGCTCAGCCTATTTGATAAAAGAGAGGAAAACAAAATCAAAGGTATAGTTTACTCGGCTATACCTCTTGACCGTGAAACAATTCAGAGGATGGAGGTGCAGACCTCTGCCCTTATTAAAAAGGACTGTGTTTTGACAAATCGTATAGACGAGAAAATCATCGGCGGCTTCATTATCTCCATAGACGATAAGCTGATAGATGCTTCGATACGCAAGCGTATGGAGGATATGCGCCTGCACCTGTCTTATAATACAAAATCTAATTAATTGGAGATGCTCATGAGAATTAACACTGATGAAATTCTAAGTAATATAAAGGACAAGATAGATAGTTTTACCTCGGAACTTGAGATAACCGATTTCGGTCAGGTTATCGAGGTTGGCGATGGCGTTGCTCATATAGACGGTCTCAAGTCCTGCTTTGCCGGTGAACTTTTAGAATTTCCTAACGGCAGCTACGGCATGGCTATGAACCTCGACGACGACATGGTCGGTTCTGTAATCATCGGATCAGACCGTGGAATCCGGCAGGGAGATATAGTCAGACCTACAGGTAGAGCCATGGAGGTTCCTGTTGGCGAAGAGCTGTTGGGAAGGGTTATCGACCCGCTTGGAAACGCCATTGATGATCACGGAAAGATAAATTGTAACGAAGCCAGACCCTTAGAAAGCAATGCTCCCGGAGTACTCGATAGACGTTCGGTATACCAGCCTCTCCAAACCGGAATCAAAGCAATAGATGCCATGATTCCAATCGGCAAAGGGCAAAGAGAGCTAATCATAGGTGATAGACAAACAGGTAAGACTGCAATCGCCATAGATGCTATAATCAATCAAAAAAAGCAGAACGTAATATGTATATATGTTGCCATAGGCCAAAGAAAGTCAACGGTTGCACAAATCGCAAAGACTCTCGAAAACCATGACTCAATGTCGCATACAATCATAATATCTGCTACCGCAAGTGAGGCCGCACCTATACAGTACATCGCGCCGTATTCGGGTTGCGCAATCGCAGAGTACTTCATGCATAAGGGCAAGGATGTTTTGATAGTCTACGACGATCTATCAAAGCACGCCGTGGCATACAGAGCCATGTCTCTATTGCTCCGCAGACCACCGGGACGTGAAGCTTATCCCGGAGACGTGTTCTATCTGCACAGCAGACTTTTGGAGCGCGCAGCAAAGCTGTCCGACGAGCTTGGAGGAGGCTCCATCACTGCTCTCCCAATAATTGAAACTCAGTCCGGTGATGTATCGGCATACATTCCGACAAATGTAATATCCATCACAGATGGACAGATATTTCTCGAGAGCAACCTTTTCTTCTCCGGTCAAATTCCGGCAGTAAACGCAGGTATTTCCGTATCTCGTGTCGGTGGAAACGCCCAAATTAAGGCAATGAAGAAAGTCTCAGGTACAATGAAGCTCATATTGGCTCAGTTCCGTGAACTTCAAAGCTTTGCCCAGTTCGGCTCAGATATTGATTCAGATACCACTCAGCGTCTTGAAAGCGGTAAAAGACTCATGGAGATACTAAAGCAAAAGCAGTACTCCCCTATCTCTGTTGAAAATCAAATAATGATAATCTATGCTGCAATAAACGGATATCTTAATGATATAGAGCTTGAAAATATCTTCTCATTTGAAGAGGCTCTATATGAATTCATGGAAATGAAATATCCGGAGATAATTCAGGAAATTTTTGTTACAGGAGATATATCAGCCGATACCGAAAAACTTTTGATACAGGGCATAGCAGAATGTAAGAAAGAAGGTAAGTATATTGGCTGAGCAAATTCAGGCGATTAAAAGGCATATAAACAGCGTCAAAAACACCGAGAAAATAACAGGTGCTATGAAGCTTATCTCAGCTGCAAAGCTCAAGCAGTCGACCGACCATCTTATCTATACCAAGGAGCATATCGAGCCTTTGATATCAAAATTTAAACAGGTTCTCACCTGCGACATCGCACCTGATTTATACTGCGAAGAGAACCTTGAGATGCGTAGGTTTGAAGAAGGCACAGTAACCGAATCCCAAAAGGATTCAATCAAAGAGCTTTGTATTTTGATTACCTCATGCAAGGGACTGTGTGGAGGATATAATTCGAACTTAATCAAACATGCTGCTGACATGAAGGAAAGCGTAGCTACCATTTTTGCACCTCTCGGAGACAAAGGCTTTAACTACTGCTCCAAGCATGGTTTTGAGGTCTTCGCAGTTGAAGAGTTTGCCGATACATACGCTGAGCATGCGCACGAACTTTCATACGAGCAAATATATAAACTATCATCTGCAATACTTGAGCTCTATCGCAAAAGCGAGATTTCAAAAATCAAAATTGTTTACACTAAGTATAGAAATCCGATAGCCTTTGACATCGACACTCAGCTTTTGCTACCAATCGAAAAAGCAAGTTCGGATAAGGACGACGACATCAACAACAACGGCATATTCGATCACGATTCCGGCACAAGGTATTTTGATGAGATTGCAGAGGCATATCTATCGATGAAAATTCTCAGATATATAGCTGAATCGACGCTCTGCGAGCATGCAGCAAGGCGTATTGCGATGAAAAATGCAAATGACAATGCAGTCAAAATGATAGAAATGCTTTCAAACAAATACCACACCGCTCGTCAAAACGCGATAACCGGTGAGATGATTGAAATCATAGTCGGTCACGAATCCCAAAAGCTTAAGAAAGTCCAAAGGATAATAGGTGAATAACTTGAATACAGGAATTGTAAAACGAATTATCGGTCCGGTAATAGACATCAAATTTGAAGATAGCGAGATGCCACAGCTTCTTGATGCAATCAAAATAAAAACAGAAGACCATGTAGTTGTGGCGGAAGTCGCTCAGCACGTTGGCGATAGCACGGTTCGCTGCATAGCTCTATCATCTACCGATGGTATGAAGCGTGGACTTAAGGCAATAAACACCAATGCCCCTATTGAAGTCCCTGTTGGAAACGATGTTTTAGGCAGGCTTTTCAACGTTCTCGGTGAACCTATAGACGGACTTGCGGCGCTGGAAGACGCTCCGAAAAAACCTATACACCTTCCTTCACCGGAGTACTCTCAGCAGGAGACCTCGACTCAAATCTATGAGACGGGAATCAAGGTCATAGACCTTCTCGCACCTTACACTAAGGGCGGTAAGGTCGGACTCTTTGGCGGTGCAGGTGTCGGAAAAACCGTTCTTATTCAGGAGCTCATCAACAACATCGCTAAAGAGCACGGAGGAATCTCTGTATTTGCAGGAGTTGGAGAAAGAACAAGAGAAGGAAACGACCTATATAATGAGATGCAGGAGTCCGGTGTAATCGATAAAACTGCCATGGTTTTCGGACAGATGAACGAGCCGCCGGGAGCGAGAATGAGAGTTGCTCTTACCGGTCTTACCATGGCTGAACACTTTAGAGATAGAGAGCATCAGGACGTGCTTTTGTTTATAGATAATATCTTTAGATTTACTCAGGCCGGTTCAGAAGTCTCAGCTCTGCTAGGTAGAATTCCTTCTGCAGTAGGCTATCAACCAACTCTAGCTACGGAAATGGGTGCACTTCAGGAGAGAATCACCTCTACATCAAACGGATCTATAACCTCGGTTCAAGCCGTATATGTTCCCGCTGACGACTTGACAGACCCGGCACCGGCGACAACATTCTCACACCTCGATGCGACTACAGTTTTGTCAAGAGCTATTACAGAGCTTGGAATCTACCCTGCCGTTGATCCGCTTGAGTCCTCATCAAGAATAATGGATCCACTCATTTTGGGTGATGAACACTATCATACAGCTCGAGATGTACAGGCAGTTTTGCAAAGATATAAGGATCTTCAGGACATCATCGCTATCCTTGGAATGGATGAACTTTCTGAAGAGGATAAACTGACAGTTGCAAGAGCCCGCAGACTCCAGAGATTTTTATCGCAGCCATTTGCCGTTGCTGAACAGTTTACAGGAATGCAAGGAAAATACGTTCCGCTAGCAGACACAATCAAAGGCTTCCGCGAGATACTAGACGGTAAGTACGACCATATCCCGGAGTCCATGTTCCTCTATGCAGGAGGGATTGAAGAAGTGGCACAAAGGTACGAAAATGAAAAATAATCATACCCTTCTCCTCGAGATAAAGACAGATAAAAAGGTAATATACTCAGGCTATGTCCTTTCGGTAACCATCAAAGACGCAAAGGGACAGGAGTGCTTCATGTCCCATCATTGCAATACGACAAAGAGCATACGGGACGGAATAATCAGCATTATTGAACCACCAGACCCAGTGGCTGATTCCGTCTCAAGCTCAGGTCAGATTTATGATACAAAAAAAACCACCTCAGCTGCAAAATCAAAAAGCGCACAAAAAAAACTGTTTAAAGTCTCAAATGCATATCTAAATATTCATAACAATTCTATTGTTCTCTTTGCTCCGGACGCAGTTGAAATCAGCGTTTAAGTATTGTGATACAATCCAATTTTGTGATTGTTAAATTCCTATCATAATTATTCAAAATGGGGTTCCAATGCACATAAAAATATAGTATGATATGTAGGGTTTAAATTTAATTTGCAAATAGACTTGTATTCATTATACAATGGAGGTTTTAAAACATGCGCGACATATACACGAGAGTTAATAATTTGCGCCGACAGGTTTTCTCTGCAGTAGCAAATCTTGCATATGAAGATCGTGATCTCAGCGAAATCGTAGAGATTCCATTTGAGATTCTTCCCGGTGAAATCGCATCAATCAGAGAGAGCGTATTCCTTGAGAGAGCTATTCTCGGAGAAAGAATTCGTGCAGCTCTTGGACTGGACATCCAGCCGGCAAGAGAGCACATATCAATCACAACAGGTATTGACGAAATTGTAAAGGGCGAAAACTACTATAAGGCACCATTGATTAATATAATCAAGTTTGCATGTCATCAGTGCCCGGAAAAGCTAATCAAGGTTACTGACATGTGCCAGGGATGTATTGCTCACCCATGTACTGAAGTCTGTCCTAAGGATGCTGTTGATATCGTCAACGGTAAATCATTTATAGATCAGGAAAAGTGCATTAAGTGTGGAAGATGCGTGACTGCATGTCCATATAATGCTATCATCAAAATGGAAAGACCGTGTGCAGCCGTATGCGGAATGGACGCTATCAGCTCTGACGAATACGGTCGTGCAGACATAGATGAAGATAAGTGCGTAGGATGCGGAATGTGCCTAACACACTGCCCTTTCGGTGCTATCGTAGATAAGGGACAGTTATTCCAGACTATAACTGCAATTAAGAGCGACACCCCGGTATATGCTGCAGTTGCACCCGCTGTCGCCGGTCAATTCGGAAACGGCATCACAATGGAACAGCTAAAGGTTGCGCTTAAGGAGCTTGGATTTACAGATGTACTAGATGTAGCTGTAGGAGCTGACCTTTGTACAATTCAGGAAGCACACGATTTTTTAGAGAATGTTCCGGCAGAGATTCCTTTCCTTGCCACATCATGCTGTCCATCATGGTCAGGTATGGCAGAAAAGCTTTTCCCTGAGCTAAAGGGACACATCTCCATGGCTCTAACACCTATGACACTTACAGGTATGGTTCTTAAGGAACAGCATCCGGGATGTAAGGTTGCATTCATCGGACCATGTGCTGCTAAGAAGATTGAGGCAACAAGAGAAAATATCAGACCATATATAGACTTCGTACTCACATTTGAGGAAGTAATCGGAATGTTTGACTCAAGGGGAATCGATCCTAAGAATGTTATTGTTGATGAGAACGAAGTTTCACCGGGAAGCTCAGCAGGAAGAAACTTCGCTGTAAGCGGTGGTGTAGCAAACGCTGTAGTTCAGGTAATTGCAAAGCTTGAGCCGGAAAGAGAAATGAAAATTGCAAACGCTGAAGGTCTTGCAAATTGCCGTAAACTGCTCCAGGCTGCCAAGTTAGGTAAGTACGACGGATATCTGCTTGAAGGAATGGGATGTCCGGGTGGTTGTGTCGGCGGTGCCGGAACCATGGTTTCTCTAACAAAGGGTAACAACGCAGTTGCTAAGACAACCAAGGAAGCTCCATACGATAATCCACTTGATAGCGAATACAAAGATTATCTGAGAATAGTTGAGGAGAATCAGGATACTGATAGCGAGCTTGGTAAATAAGGATTGGCATTAAACTAAAATACAAAATCGGTGCTTTGCAGCACCGTTTTTTTTGCTATTCAACTACACCTAGATATTTCTTGAGATGCTCTATGTACTCCTCACCGGTTTGACTAAGACTTATGCCCTTCTTTTTTATATAGCCAATTTCCATTACGCTGTTCGGATTCTGTTTGTCCTCATAAGGAACTGCGATATATTCATCACCGTTTAATTCCTCACATATGATTCCGGAACAAAGAGTGTAGCCGTTTAGTCCAATCATCAAGTTTAGCATGGTAGCTCGGTCATTAGCTTTAATAGTTCTGGGATATTCGTTGGTCGTCAAAATTTCTTCAGCAAAGTAAAACGACCCATTATCACCCTGCTCAAACGAGAGACATGGATAATCCTTAAGCTGTTCAAAGTTAATTGACTTTTCCCCTGCAAGTGGATGCCCTTTCCATATATATACGAAAGCATCGCAGTCTATAAGTTTGTTGAAACTTATGTTTGAGGCGCTCAGCAGCTTCATAAGAGCCTTGCGATTGAAGTCGCTCATATAAAGTAGCCCAATCTCACTTCTTAAGTTTGCAACATCGGATATAACCATTCTTGTCTGAGTTTCCCTAATTGCGAATTCGTATTCAGTTGTATCAAAGCCCTTGACCATCTCTACAAATGCTTTTATTGCAAATGAGTAGTGCTGAGTTGACACACCGAATTTTTTCTTTATCTTTGCTCCGTCACCGTACTTTTCCATCAAAGTCTCGTACCCGGCATAGACCTCCTTTGCATACATCAGAAATTCCACGCCGTCAGGTGTCAGACTCACACCCTTGCCACTACGATTAAACAGGCTGAACCCCAGCTCTCTCTCGAGTTCTTTGATTGCACCGGTCAAAGACGGCTGAGCTACATAGAGCTGCTCGGCAGCTTTGTTCATAGAGCCACACTCCACTATTTTTATAAGGTATTTTATCTGTGTCAGCGTCATTGCATCTCTCCTGACTTTTCAAGTTTCTTAGCTTCGCGCCAAGCTATAAACCTGTCAAATTCCTTTTTTACCAATGCCGCTACAGGAACTGCTACCAGCATTCCCATTAGTCCTCCGGTTGATGCCCCTATTAAGAGCGCAATGATTACCAGTATTGGGTTTACCGAGATGCTGTTTGAGAGCAGTTTTGGATTTATAAAGTTACCATCTAAGCCCTGTATGACCAAAACCACAATAAGTCCAATCAACATTTTCTTGAAATCGCCATCGACTACACAGGCCAAAATTGTACCACCGTAGGCAAATATAGGACCAACGTAAGGAATTAGATTCCCAATTCCTGTCAGAATACCAATCAAAACGCTGTACTTTACATTTACGATTGAAAGTCCTACGCTCACCAGCACAGCCATTACGCAAGCATCGAGAAACTGACCTTTGATATATCCTGAGAAGCAGTCATCAGCATCTTTCAGGAATGTCGATAATGCGCCGTAGCTACGATTTCTAAGAAGTGCAGCTGCAGCCTTCTGCCAGTACTTCTTCAAGTTGTCCAGATCAATTAGAACATATATTGAAAGTACCATGGCGATTAAGAACTTTGAAATTGCATTTCCAACATTTGATACAAACGAGAATGCACCTGTTGCGATGTCCGTAGTGCTGCTGTTTATCCAATCGAGAAGCTTCTGCTGGTACTCGCTTATATTTGCAGACTTGATTCCGAACTGCTCTAGCTTGCTCGCTATTCCCTTTATAAATTCCTTTCCGGAGCTCAGAAGAGAAAGGGCTATGTTTTTGAGACTGTCGGTATCCGCAAGTTTGATTTCATTCGCAACCGATGAAATTATTACAGATAAAATCAGAAATATGCATCCTGCTACTATCAGGTATGTAATCAAAACGGATAAGCCCCTAAATGACATCCTGTCTTTCTTCTTTTTGAAGATGATTCCAAGGCTTTTGTAAAGTATCTTTTCTATTTGGTTTACAATCGGATTTAGGAGATAAACTATTGCAAGTCCAACTATAAAGGGTGAGATCAGCGAGAAAAATGTCGAAATAAAACTCATTCCCTTTGGCACTATCACACCTATATTGATTAGCAAGAAAAGCATAACCAGAATGCAAAATGCACCTAGTAATACATACAAAAGTATCTGTTGATATTTTTCATTTTTATCAGGTAATTTCATTAACCCCTCCATTAACTGTAGCTTTATTTACTACAGACATAATCTATCACACTTCACCCGTCTTTTCAATCAAAGCGAAGTTTGCTGCTCTTTTCGTATAGTTTTTCTCCAGCATTCTAACATGAGATAGGAACGCTTCGTCATCAAAATACTTTGCCCCACTATGGCATTTAATTACGCAAGCCTGACATTTGATGCATGTCCCTGTAATCGTCGTATAGTCAGATGATATTACACCGACCGGACAGACCTTGACGCAGACTCCACATCCATCGCAGAGCTCATCTACGGTCTTAGGTGTTGCCTTTAGGAATTTTGCCGGCTGCATATCTTCGCCTAGTGGTATGTAGTATGGCTTAACCTCGGAATCAGAAAGGATGTTCCTTCTTTCTGATTCCTGTGCTTCTGACTTTGATAGCCACTCAGCTATGCTTTGTGCAAACTTTTCTATTTCGGCTGTATCTTCTTCGTCCGGTCTTGCTGTTCCGATAAGTTTTGAAAAGTGGTGCTGACAGGCAAATGAACCTGCTGCAAAGACATCAAATCCGTTTTGGTAAAGCTCTAGTGAAAGTTCGGTCAAAGAACTGTCAAAGCTTCTATTTCCGAAGGTAGTGATAGCAACTGCCTTTGTTCCGTTTCCCTTGAAAGCTTCCTTAAGGAAGCTAAGTAGTTTATTTGGTACTCTTCCTGCATAGGTCGGCATTCCGAAGACAAGCAGTTCATCTTCTGCAAAGGTGTAGTATATATTTCTCATCTCGGGCAATGTAAAGTCAATCGTATTGACATCGGCACCCAGCTCCTCTGTGAGCTTATTTCCGATAAGCTTTACGACCTTCTCCGTGTTTCCGCCCGGACTGAAATAAACCAGATATATTTTTTTGATATCCATCGTTTCCACCTTCCTTGAAAACTCGCTTACTTTATCTTTAGACCCCTAAGGTATTCCTTTTGCTCGGGGCTTATCCTATAGCTTTCTATAGCCTTTTGTATAGTCTTGTTGTGGGTCCACTTTGATAGTCTTTTCTCCTCAATGTATCCTATCGCGCTCTCCCACTGCTTGGCAAGAGCCGTTGCAAAGAACCAGGCTATCATCATGTTGAGATAGTATTCTTCGCTTTTAACTACAGCCACAAGTTCAAGATATTCAGACCTGAATTCTTCATCAAGATAATAGCTCATCAGCATCTCGATTCCGAATCTGCTCGTGTAAAGATAATCTGATTTTATCCACGACTTAATGCAAGTGAGAAACTTTGCCTTGTCTTTTGCTAAAACCTTGGGGTTTATTATATCGCAAGTTGCCCAATTATCAACATATGGAAGAAATTCATCAAGTCCGGAAAGGCACTCCTCCTGAGACTTCATACATGAAATTACGATTCCGTGCAAAGTATTCTCCTCTAAGTATTTATGAGGAAGTTCAGACAGCCAATCTCCTATGTTCTCGCTTCTGAGCTCCTTTTCGAGCTTTCTTAGTGCAGGAACTCTCACGCCGATGATTAAACTTTCATCCACATTTGGGATTAGCTTTGAATTAAATTCCTTGTAAGACTCATCCTTTAGACTCATCAGTCTATTTCTTATATCTTCAGCAATTGTCATAGTGGTCTCCTTTTATATCAGTCTTGTCGTCCACTCCGAAAGGTCCCAGATTTCTGTAGCAAGTCCTTCGTAGAACTCAGGCTCGTGACATACCATCAAAATGCTGTCATTGTGCTCATTCGCATCTCCTAACTGTTTTTATAAACGATACCATATAAATGGCGAAACTGCAAGATTTTAGGCTGTACTGACGTTCGAAACCTGAACGTTTTGCAACAAAAAACAGCCATCCGGCTGCCTTTTGATATTTTTAGTTATAGCTCTTGAAATCCTCTAAGCACAGAACTTAATCTGAAATAAGGTATTTAATCTTTATTTTTTTATCCCTCATGTCATTTTCTCTAATAATTGAATTCCTCGGCCAACTTAGTTTTTTGAATTAGATTTTTGTATACCTTTGACTGATTCATCAGCTCATCATGTGTGCCGACTGTCTCAACAATACCGTCATCTATTACAACAATCTTGTTAACGTTTTCTATTGATTTAAGCCTGTGCGATATTATAATTACCGTCTTATTTTCTATCAGTTTGTTTAGGCTCTCCTGAATCTTCTTTTCATTATCTACATCAAGGCTTGCCGAAATTTCATCTAAAATCAATATAGGGGCATCCTTAAGGAATGCTCTGGCGATTGAAAGCCTCTGTCTCTCTCCACCGGATAGCTCTGCACCATTTTCACCTATAGGAGTATCAAAGCCTTCGGGCAGCTTGTCTATGAAATCCATGCAGTTAGCAAGCTTGGCAGCCTTTCTTACCTCTTCATCGCTTGCACTTTCTCTTCCAAGTCTTATGTTTTCCATCACACTGGTATTAAACAGAGTTACATCCTGAAATACAATTGAAACATCCTTGAACAAGGACTCTGTCGATATATCTTTGATGTCCTTTCCGTCTATCAAAATACTCCCGCCATCGTAGTCGTACAGCCTTGACACCAGTCTTAAAATAGAAGTTTTACCGGAGCCCGATGCACCGACAAGTGCAGTGACCTCACCTTGTTTTGCTGTAAAGCTCACATCCTTTAGTACTTGAGTATCCTCGTCGTACGCAAATGAGACATTTTTGAACTCTATATCAAAGCTCGAAAGCTTAGTATCCTTGCCCTCCTGTAGTACAGCGTTCTTAATTTCTTTGATTCGCTTTACCGCAGGCTCTATATAGTACATTTCTAATATGCCTTCTTTCGATATATCAAAGAGTTCCTTAACCTTTATTGCAGCTATAATATATCCTATCAGATACAGAAGTGAAATTTCACCGCGCATGAGCAGTTCTATTCCGACAAGTATAACCACTGCGACGCTGATATATGCAAATAGCGTAGATATTGCGGTGAGAACCATTGCCAACAGCTCAACTTTTAAATGTATCTTCTCGCTTTCCTCCATCTTCTTATATAGACTTTCCTTAACATTCTTTGACTGATTAAAGCTGTTTATTTCTTGTTGTAGCTCGATAGTCTCCTGAAACAGCTCGGAGTTTTCTCTCAAAACACTGTAGTACTTACTGTTTGCCGAGATTTCTTTCTTCCTGCTCATCGGAATTACTACAAAGCTCACAAGCGTAGGAATTATTGTCGCAAGCCCAAGCTTCCAATTTCCGATAATCATCATTAGACCTATAATAGGGAAGAAAATCCACATTCCGACAACCTTAGGGATCGAATGGCTCATCGCATGCTCGATTGAATTCACATCAGCCATTATAGTTTGTGATAGATCTGATAAATCATGCTTTGAAAAGTACGCAAGCGGTAAGTCTGCTAAATTCTCAGCGATATCCGTTCTCAATTTTGCCGACTCCTTATAGGTGGCGTTATACAGGCTAACGTACTCTTTTGATAGCAATACATACATCAGTAACAAGGTAACTACCGCCATGCAGATATACTGCCAGTTAGCGTGCACATTCCCTAGTATCAGCTGATCGAACATAGCCATCAAAATGAACACAGGAGCTAGGTTTGCAAAATATGTCAAAGTACAATATAAAGTCGCTTTTGTAAGGTTTTTCGCACCCTGATCAGACAGGGCATATCTCTTTTTAAAATAGTTTTTCATTTTACACCCTCCAATCATTTGCTGTTTCATATAGGCAAAGCAATTTGCTGTAGATTCCTTGCTTTTGAATTAAGGATTCATTGTTTCCTCTTTCAACAAGCTTGCCACCTTCTAAAACTATGATTTCATCTACATTTTGGATGCTGCTCAATCTATGGGCAATCATGATTACCGTCCTGTCCTTCATGAGGTTCTTAAAGGCTTTTTGCAATTCATACTCGTTATCTGCATCTATAGAAGCACTCGCTTCATCCATTATTACTATAGGAGAGTCCTTCAAAATCGCTCTTGCTATCGCGATTCTCTGCTTTTCACCACCCGACAAATAGACACCCTTTGAGCCGATGATGGTGTTTTCCCTGTCCTTAAACTTAGAGAGGATTTCATCGCAGCCTGCCAAACTCATAGCTTTCATGACATCTTCCCTGCTCGCTGTCTCGTCTGCCAATGCAACGTTATCATATATAGATTTCTTAAATAACTTACTATCCTGGAATACAAACGAAATATTGCGTATAATAGCCTCTTTTGTATACTCCTCAAGAGGATGTCCCCCTATTTTGATCGCTCCTGCATCAAGCTTATAAAAGCCGGATAACAGCTTGGCTATGGTCGATTTACCGGATCCCGAATGTCCTACAAGCGCATAGGTTTTCCTCTCCGGCAATGAAAATGACAGGTTCTCAAGTACTAGATTTTCTCCATATGAGAAAGTCACGTTTTCAAACTCTATATTGTAGTTGTCAAAATGTGTTCTGCTTCCATATGTCAGCTTATCCTCCTGCATTTTGTCATACAATGCTTCCAGATTTTCAATCGCGTATTTTGCATTGAATATATTCATGCTCGCCCACATGATTTTCATGAAGGCAACCATTATTACTCCGCTGATGAAAAATATCATGATGAGTTCAACTATAAGAACCTTTGGACTTCCTATGTCTGTCATGAAAAAGCTTAGCGGTATACTGATAATCGCAATCAACCCCAGAAAAATCAGTTGGTAGATAACATATGGTCTCTTGCAAGAAAGCGAGTAATCGTATGCATATTTCGAATAATTTTTTATGGACTCATTGAGAGCTTTAAATGAATTTAGCTTTGTCCCGAAAATCTTAACTACCTGCATCCCTCTTATGTACTCGACCGTCTCTGAACTGAGCTTGTTCAGTGCCGCTTGATACACATTCATAAAATCGGAATTCCCCATCATAGCCTTTAGTATGAGAGCGCTGACAAGGCTCAAAACCACGATGACTATCCCTACTCTAATACTTATAGTAAACGCCAGCACTATTGCAAGTATAGGTGTCAAAAATGCCTGCGAGTTATCCGGAATCATGTGTGCAACTGCTGTATGAGTCATTGCAGCATTATCATCTATAGTTTTTCTGATCTGTCCCGACGGATTAGTATCAAAGAACCTAAAGCTGGAATCTGTAAGTCCGTCTATTCCTCTCTTTCTAAGATTTGTCTCCAGCCTAAAAGCCAGCTTGTGCGAAGCTAATCCGGAGATTAGATATAATATAGCTGCTAAAGTCAAATAGATTACAATCTTTATTGCATACACACTTGCATTTTCAAGATTATTTTTGACTATAACTTCATCAAAGAATTTATATATGTGATAATACCCAAACACCATCAAAAATGCAGAAATGGCTGATATTAGAACTGCTAAATAGCCAAATATCCGGTACTCCGGTACATATCCAAATGATTTTTTATAAACGTCCATCGCCTCTCTCCCTTCCTTGCTCAAATACTTTGACAAACATTCTCTCCAGAAGCTGTCTATTTTTCTTAAAGTTCTCTCTAGCTCCCAAAACATTGGAAGCGAGAATAAGTGCATTGATGATATCCGTTAAAATATCAAAGAGATCTGTATCAAAGAGCCATCCTGAGCCTTCGCTAACGAGCTTATTAAGACTATCGTTTGTCTGCTCTTGCAGATCATGCATCATATCCTCAAGCTCCGGATTTCTCTTCTTTGCAATCAGAAACTCAACATAAAGTGGTATGTACGGATTATCATCTATAATCTTTTCGACAAGTTGCTTTGCCATAAATTCCATCTCATGACCCTTTTCGCACTCGTCCATGTGTTCTTTTATAATTGCATTTCTATACTCAATTCCAAAGATCATTATGTCTTTAAATATCTCATTGACGCTTTTATAGTAGTGATAAACACCTCCTTTTGATAAACTGGTACCGGCTATAATATCTTCCATCGTTGCATTTTCCAAACCCTTTCGGATTATTACATCAGCGGCTGAATCCATTATTTCATTTTTTCTTTCAGACTCGCTAAGTCTCTTTGCAGCGCACATATATTCACCTCCCTTTTGAACCGACGCGTCCGTCGGTATCTATATTATACATAAGTTAGGTATAACTAACAAGCACTTTTTTTGATAAATTGATTTTTTATAGTATTACTATATGCCTTAACTTTGAGCACCAAAAAAGACGACAGGCTAGCCATCGTCTTTTGTCCTTTGATTATTGCTTATTCTGAGTCGCTTTTCTTCTTGCTATAAGTCCTATGATTAGGATTGTTAAAGCAATACTTCCGATAATTATGTAATTTACAAGACCTGTGGTATCTCCTGTCAATGCACCTTTGGCACCCGGTTTGTTTGCTACATGTGGTGAATTTGCTGCTGGATTTACCGGATTTGTGGGCTGAATCTGTGGCTGACTTCCAGGCACCGGAGCAGGATTTAGAACAACCAAGTTAATGCTTGCAAAGCCAACTTTAGTCTTAAGCTTTAGTTTGTAACTGCCAACCTTTAAACCATTTAGACAGTTTCCACTTAGATTTATGATTATGCTGCCTTCCTTTGCTGTATAATCCTTACCAAACTCCAGCTCCTTAGATGCCTTTCCGTCTTCTTCCAGAACCAGGCTGCCTACTAAGTTGTCCTTTGATATTACTTTGCCCTTAAATAGATTTGAAATATCCACATCTAATTTAAGCACAAGGGCTTTTGCCTTGCCTTTAACAAATGAGACCTTATTTGCACCGAAGTCGTATTCAACATTGAGATCCTTATTTTCGTTGCTCGTATCAGCAAATTCCAGTTCCTGAGCAGCCGCAGCTTTCTTAACTACCACCTTAGCGTAAGGTCTGGCAATTGACTTGCCCGGGGCAACTGCTGAAATTTTATACTCGCCCGCCTTCTCGAATCTGAATCTAACCTTACCCTGAGAATCGGTCTTTGCTTCGCTCACATTAGGAGCATTAGGTCCTTCAACAAACTCCAGTGCTGCACCGCTGATTGGCTTTGCTGTACTATCTGCACCGTAGCTTATGTCAGAACCCATCAAAGTGAATTCTACTTCTTCGCCCTCTTCAATGGTGTATTCTTCCTTATCAAAGAAAGCCAGATCCGTTCTAATCTTCCAGTTATCATCATAGAAAACGCAGATATTATCTCCGCCTTTGAGCTCAAATTCTGAGATTACTTTGTCAGCCATCTTATTATTAACAGAATACATAAAGCTTCCGTTTGGATTGATACCGGTCCATAGGTCCTTGCCTAAAACCTTCATCCATCCGCAGTTATCGTTGCAGTTGAACTCTTCCTTTGACGCAGTATTAACACCCTTAGCCTTCAAAGCCTTTTCTATCGCTAGTGCAGGTACCGGAGCATCAAACTCAACATCGGTATAGTAGTCAACACCTGCAGTGAAGTATAGCTGGTCGATCTTTACAGGAGTCTTGCTTATGACTGTGTTATGCAAGTCTTCCATTCTCATATCGACCGTGATGGCCTCAACTTGAATCGTTTTTTCGGCATTAAGAGATGGATTTGATTTTACAGAAAGCTTTAGTTTACCGCTCTTTGCTGTTATTGCCTTAAAACTTCCTTCAGCTTCATTTATCTTTAGAAGCCTATCTACATCCGTTGTGATTTCAATATCTTCATTAGGTAGTTGTATGGCCTTTCCACGGTATTTAACTTTGAAATTGCTCTTATCGCCCAGCTTAAGCTCTGTCTTTTCTACATCAAACTCAAGCTTATTCTTGACGTCCGCATCCTTATATACAGCCTTTATTAAGGTCTTACCCTTTACCTCAAATGATCCGCTGTATTTGAGTCCATCAAAGCTTGCCTTAGACTTTATGTCCTCATCATTTAGAAGCAGCTTATCGAGCACCTTTCCGGAAGGTTCGTAAAGAGTGAAGTTTACTGTCTTTCCAACACTTTCCTTATCGCTCTCAATATCAAGCTTTAGACCATCACCCTCAGCCTTGACCTCGACCTTTCCCGCTTCCTTGTATGTGAATACTACCTCGTGGTCATCCTTTGATATAGTCTTAGTCACCTTCTCAGGTGTGATATATCCTTTGATGTATTCCGGAGTGAATTCATAGCTTTTTCCAATAGTATAGTAGTTTTCTCCGATAATTGCCTTTGTTAGAGTCTCATCAGAATATACCTTTGCACCGTTTGTCACGAAAGGATTTAGATAGTTAGTGTAATAGTGACCATCTCCTGCACCGGCACTGTACACTTCTTTTGTAAAATACTTGCCGGGGATCTTCTCAATAACCAGTTTATTCTTTTCGGCTCCGACAACAACCTTATCTTCACTGATAGTCTTACCGTTTTCGTCCCTGTATTTGATTGTAACCGACTGAGGATTGACTACCGCTCTTGTATTTACAACATTTGCTTTACCTGTGCTGTCGTATACCTTTGCAAATCTTTCCGTACCTTTTGTATAATCGGTTTTCTCACTGAAGGTCCTGAAAAATATGCCGACGTTCCTGCTATTTTTACCTAAGGTTTTAACGCTTTCCGGAATCGTAAATTCTTCAAGTAGTGTAAATGAGAATGCGCTGTCACCTATCTCTGTGATATTGTTACCTAATTTAATCTTTTTGAGATGTGAACCGTTAAATGCTCCACTTTCAATCTTCTTCACGGAATCAGGGAGCTCAATACTTTCAAGACCTGTGTTCTGGAAAGCATCGCTTTGTATAATCTCAAGGTTTATACCATCTGCAAATTCAACCCTCTTGAGATTGGTATTGCCGAAGAAGCTTCGTCCGCCAAGTGATGTAAGTGACTTAGGCAGCTTTACTTCAGACAGGTTATTGCCCTGAAACGACATATATCCCGTGCTTTCAATACCCTCAGGTATGGTCAGCTTTGTTATCCTGTTATTAACTTTTCCGCCAAAAGAACTATATTTAAAAGCATCCTTATCGATGTGCTTTACAGGAGTTCCGTCAATTGTCTTTGGAATTACAACTTCGGTAGGATTGTTTTTATCCTTGAAACCCTTAAGCGTGTTAGTTGTCTTATCAAAATTCCACTGTGCAGGTGTGCCAACATTAGGATCATCAGAAGCAGGATTTTTAAATTCAATATAAATCCTTACAGTTACATCCTTGTTGCTCTTGTCATTAACTATACATTGAGAACTCCACGCCTTGCCCTTGTCCTTTATCGTAAGCTTGTTGCCTTTTGCTGTAACATCGATATAAGGCTTCCATCCGTCGGGGATTTCAACCTCTAGATCAAGCTGTACTTCTGAACCGTCTTCAGCATAGCCCTTTAGCACGAGTTCCTCTTGCTTTCCGACAGTACCCACAACGGAATACTGTTTTTCTGCAAATTTTACAAGTTTTTTGCTTGCCGGTCTTTCGCTTCCGATACCTTTGGCGACAGTCACTTCTGCTTTGCTATCTGTTGCAAATACTTGATTTACCTCAACAGTCGGTAAAACAAGAGATAATGCCAGCATCAAGCTGAATAGTCCGGTTAAAAACCTTTTGTTCATACTAGTTCTCCTCTACAAAATATTATCGCTATTCTACGGACAAATAAAAAAGCAGCTTAGGCTGCAATGTTTCTGATGTATTTAGCTAGAACCTACCCGGAAATATCAAAGTTAATCGTTTCCGGTCCGGGCTCTGTGCGTGACAGCACAGAATCTCTATTTAACAGTCATAACATTCCATCGCTCGTAGAATAAAATGGCTATACTCAAAGGAGTAACCTGGCTTGACTAATGTCTTCACAGTGGCGGGACCGCTTAGGAATTACACCTAATTCCCTCCTTTGAATACTATTTAATTATAGTTTAATGCTATCATATATAAAAAATTCTGTCAATAATACGATCTAATAATCATCCTCTTCTTCGACTTTAATTTCATCCCTCTTAGGCAAATAATCTCTAAAATACTTTGTTTCCTTACCTAAATTCATCAGGGTTTTCTTGTCAAGTCCATACTTTTGTAAATAGTCCTTGACAAGCTTGATGTATCGCTCACCGTCTTTCTTATTTAGCTTTTTCTCAGGTTTGAAGAAATAAATGACATCCTTCTTAGAACCGCTTATCATCTTATAATAATACTCAGACGGCGCATCGTAATCCTGCAGATAATAAGCGCAGTAGTACTCTGCAGATTTCTCAATATCTATGACATAAAAGCTACCGCTACATTCATCAAAACCGTTATTACATACTATTCTACTAAGCTTTCCTGATTCGTATTCAATTTCGACATAGAAAGGGCCCGACGATCTAAGGTCGAACCTAACAAAATATTTGGCTTTCTTAAATTCATCTAACTGCTCTCTTGTCTCTATATCGACATCACTATATATGTATATATCAAATCCATCTGATTGAAGTCTCTTTGATATATTCCCATTGCCGGAACATGCCGAAAGCATAGCTGTAAATACAAGAATCAATATAAAAAAAAGCAAAACGAGATGACGCTTATTTACTTTTACGCTTTTAGCAGCCCCATTTGATATTTTAATCATACTTTTCCCCTTTTGATTCATAAATTTTATTTACATTATAGTTAGATTAACTCAAAGTCTCTCTAAAAGAATGGCTTATCACTTTTTTCTAATACTAAAGAATATTAACAAAGCACTCAGTACCATTTGGATCAGGGCTCCCGGAACAATACCAAGCAGATCATATACCCAAGCGACGATTCTTGGGACTGTAAATGTTTCGCCAAGGCTTCCTGTGAAGTACATAACCAAAATAATTAGTGATCCTATGAACCAGATAACACCAAAGAGTATACCTAACCAATCTTTTCTTTTACTTTCCATTATAACCCTCCTAAAATTCTCTACACCTTAATATTATATCAGTTTTTAAATAGAATTGCATGTTTTTTACGACTTAAGTCCATATTTAAGCCCGCGATGTTATGTTTTTCTTGGCACACTCATTGTAATTGCTATAGATATATTATATAATTTAAAAAACATTTTTAATTGATATTATTTAGGTTAATATTAAAGTTATACGCAAATCAATATGTGACAAAGTCAATATCACAAATTGTACTGTAACATTTCTATATGGATTTTTAGTTTATAACGGCGCTAAAATTATGGTTTACAACATTTCATTCGATATAGCAGCACTCTTTATCACAGCTATACCTTTAGTCTTCATGAAAGTGCGAAATGATATGCAGATCCTTGAGAATCGCATATTTTTCGCCATTTTAATTATGCATCTGATAACAACTTCGCTTGATATTTTAAGTTCTATATCCAATTCATATATTGATTTGTTTTCTATTTCTGTAAGAAGCCTCCTAAACTATTTATATATCATTATGCACGGTTCCGAACCAATAGTATTTACCATATTCATCATTGTATCTCTTAAGCTTTATATAAACGCTACAAAAACTCAGAAACTGTTGTTTTGGTCACCTGCAGTGTTGATAATGGCTCTATCTTTGATTTCCAATCCATTTACACATTCAGTGTTCTATTATGATGCAAAGAATATGTATCAACATGGTTCAGGTATGTATATATATAATATCGGGGCAATTATTTACATGTTTATCGCTATAATAATTGTACATAGACAGAAGAGACTTATTGTGCAGACCCAAAGACGTTTATTACTGATGATACTCATTTTTTCAATCGTCCCTGTTGTGATACAGCTTTTCTTTTTGAAACATCAGCTTATAGAGTTGTTTTTTCAGGCAATTGCCCTAATGTGTCTTTCACTTTCTATAGATACTCTTGATAACACATATGAACACATTACAGGAACCCCTAACAGATATTCTTTTGTGAAGACTTTAGTTTTATGCTTTAATAGCAAAATTAGTGCTGATGTGATTCTGATAAAGTTATACAAAAAAGATTTCTTCAATGCTGCTTCAAAAGGCAATTCAAAATTTAACCCCTTATTGTCATTTTTGGGTAGCAATCTCAAGAAAATTTCACGAGGTTCAAAAGTATTCTATTGTGAAAGGGGCACTTTTGCTATTATTGTTGAACCTGATGCCAAACACAAAGAGAAGAATATAATTTCCGATATTAAGATACTTTTCGGTCAGAAGCTTGAGTATAGAGATCTATGTTTTGAATTTCCGATTCAAATTTGTAAAATCACACTTATGCATGACATTGCCACCCTCCCGGATATTATGGATATTGTGGATGAATCATATATATCTGCTGATGAACTAATCAATGAGATATCTGCTAAAGAGGCAATATCTGCTCTTGTTCGAGATACTCATTTTATGTCTGTTAATGAAATCCCAAAGAATCTGCGTGAAGCGCTTGATGATTTCCTCAAAAGTGTATCATCACTTACCCCACAGGAGAAAAAGATATTCACAGACTATGCCAATGAGTATAACGCTACAGAAATAGCTGAGTTGGAATTTATAAGCATAAATACTGTAAAAAAGCATACGAAAAACATCTACTCAAAGCTTGGAATAAAATCAAAGGAAGAAATCAGCATGTATATTGATCTGTTTGAGAGATGTGATATGTCGGAAGATCTGAGTGAATTGTTGCAATAGATACAGAATCATCTCTATTCATACCATTATGCATAAAAGTACCCTTTGGGTACTTTTATTTTATTGAATGCAGTAATATTCTATTCATTAAGTAGAACATTTTTACATATTCTATAGCAGTTATTATATTACAAAATGTAGGAGGAACATTTCATGGGTTTTATTCAAGCAGTAAAAGGTTCCATAGGTGGAACATTAGCCGATCAGTGGCAAGACTTTTATGGTCCTAAGCCGGGTGTCTCCGCTACTGCCGGTGTATTCTCAGGCGTTCCGATGGGAACAAATAATGGCAGAGGATCTAACACCAAGGGAAGCGAAAACATCATATCAAACGGCAGCAAGATAATTGTACCTGAAGGTATGGCTCTCATAACTATGCAGGACGGTGCAATGACGGGAATCATAACTGAACCCGGAGGTTATGAGTACACAAATGATACAATCAATTCCAAGTCAATTTTTGCCGGAGACGGACTCATCGATTCACTGGTTAAACAGTCTTGGGAGAGATTTAAATTTGGTGGAATTCCGGCAGCACAGCAGCTTGTATTCTATGTAAACTTAAAGGAAATTCCTAACAACAGGTTTGGAACACAGTCGGAAATATACTGGGACGATGCATATTTCGGTACACAGGTAGGTGCAGTTACACGAGGCACATATACTCTTAAGATAGTCGATCCTATCCTGTTCATAAAGAACTTCGTACCTGTTACATATCTTGTAGCAAATGCTCCTGAGTTTGATTTCTCAGATATGGACAATCCTGCCGGTGAGCAGCTTTTCAGCGAGGTAGTTGGTAGTCTTTCCGCCGCTTTCTCAAACTACACAAATGACCCTTCAAAGGGAAATCGAATGAGCAAGATCCAGGGAGATCAAATCGGTTTCGCACAGGCTCTGTCCAGTGCAGTGGACGATGCATATCAATGGAAGCAGGATAGAGGTCTTGAAATTGTTAAAACCGCTATCCTCTCCATAGAGTACGACGAAGACACCAAGGAAATGATGAAGGATGTCAAGCGTGCAGATGCGCTCTCCGGTGCTCGTGGCAACTCCTTTATGCAGCAGTCAGTTGCAAGAGGTATGCAGGCAGCAGGAGAAAATGGTGGAGGAACAGGTATGGCATTTATGGGCATGGGCATGGGTGCCGCAGGAAATGTTATGGGTGGAATGCAGCAACCTAACAACCAAAGTACATATCAGCCGGGCTTCGGTCAGCAACCACAACAGCAGTATCAACAGCCACCTCAGCAACCTCAGCAACCACAACAGCAGTATCAACAGCCACCTCAACAAGAGCAGCCTCAGCAGGTTCAGCCACAGCAAGATCAGCAGTCTCAACCACAGGATCCTACCGCAAAGCTGATTGAGATGAAAAAGTTGCTGGATGCCGGTGTACTGTCTCAAGAAGAGTTCGACAAAATTAAAATGCAGCTTCTCGGACTATAGTTAATTAAAAAGGACATAAAATTTAATAAATTCATAAAATGTATACGAAGGAAAAATAATATGGATAAGAACAAGAGAGTACAAATAATTGTAATTGCAGGTTTTGTGTTAACAATCATCTCATTATTTTTAACATTATATAAGGCAAGCTTCATGGATAAAAACATAAGCGACTCAATATTCAACGCATATAAAAGTCAGGGAAGAACTGCTACAACCCTTATTTTTATAATCGCTCCGGCTTTAGCAACTTTATTTGTCCTACTTAGGAAAAAAATCCCTGTAATAGTGTTCGGACTTCTGCAATGCTGTCTTTGGGCATTGCTTACGTCTACATTTAAGGAGCAGTTAGGTTCCGGTGTAAAATTCAGCTATGGAATTGGATTTTATATAGGTCTTATAGGTGCAATTATTATAGTTGCAGGCGGCATATATGCCATAGTTACAAAGGCATTCAAAAAATAAACCAGCATCTAAATGATTGCCAACGGTCTGTATGCTTATCAAACCATAATATAGTTATTGCTTAATATAATTAGCTTCATATAAGGTGCTTATGAAAATCCAAGGAGATAAAATAATGGAAGATAGAACTTTTGAAGAAAATGTTGTTACCGATGGCAAGACCCAAGCAGAAGAAGAGCGTAACGACGGTCAGATTAAGTGCCCTAAATGCGGCGCTACCGATATAGAGCTTAATCCAACTACGGGCAAGCTCAGATGTAACTTCTGCAGGCACGTCTTTGAACCCGAGATAGCTGAAACTGACGACAACATATCAGAACTTGATGGAGTTCGTATGTCCAAAGGTGCTTCAGATATAGCCGCTGATGCTGAGGATATATTGACTCTCAAATGCCAAAGCTGCGGAGCTGAAGTAGTTATAGATACCGCCTCAGCAGGCCAGGCAAGATGCCACTGGTGCAGAAATTTGCTGTCTATAAAGTCATGCGTACCGAACGGTGCGGTTCCGGATGTCGTACTGCCATTCAAAGTCACTAAGGCAGATGCACAGTCAAAAATAGATGAATTCGTAGGAAAGAGAAAATTCTTCGCACATCCTAAATTCACTAAGGAATTTACTTCCGATAACATCTGCGGTGTGTATTTTCCATATATGATTGTCGATATAAACGGTCATTCCCGATTGTCAGGAACAGGAGAAAAGCTTGTAAGGGAATACACTGTAAAGAGAGGCGATAAGGAAGAAAAGCGTTACGATGCCGATGCATATCATGTAGAGCGTGAATTTGATATAGCTATAGATGATCTGACAATCGAATCAAGCGCTGATAAATTGGATGTCTCATCAAAGGAAAAGACAACTAACATCATCAATTCGATAATGCCTTTTGATACTGAGAACTGCGTTGATTACAATGCAAACTATCTGCGCGGCTATACCTCTCAGAAGCGCGATGTCAATGTTGATGACGTAAGAGAATTAGTGAAAACCCAGTCCAACGACATTGCAAGAATCGCCGCAAACGAAACTTTGGACTATGATAGAGGCGTTGCTTGGGATACTGACAAATTTGATGTAAAAGGTGAATCATGGACAGCTGCTTATCTACCTGTATGGTTATACAGCTATATGCAGGTTAAAGGCAATAAGAAACTCCTCCACTACGTTGCAGTAAATGCAAGAACAAAGGAGACCATGGGAAGTGTTCCCATCAATATGACTAAACTCTGGATAGTCTCTATATTGTTAGAACTGTTCGGAGGAATATTGGCAGTAATTTTGGGTAGCGATTTGGTTAATTGGGATTCTAACTATCGTTGGGCATTGCTGCTACCGGGAGTAGTGTTCTTTGCAGTAATGTATTCACGATACAGAAATTCCGGAGCGCGTCATACCTACGAAAGAGAAACCTCAAATGAAATAAGTAACCTATCCACGGTGGATGATTTCATAGAACGACGAAATGGTCTCGAAAGTGCCTCAGTAGAAGGAGTCAACAACGAAGATATAAACGGAAGCAATGTAAAGAGTATAATCCCTGAACTTGGCAAAAAGGGTATTTCCTCTGTAATCGGAGATGCATCAAAGCTAAAAGGTATAATCGACTCTTTTGATGATTCCAAGTAAAGCAGACAAACTTGTCAAAACACAAAGTCGGACCGCTCGATATGAATTCGAGCGGTCCTTTATATGCTTTGCTATTTAACTATGTAGTTTACCGTCTTATTTGAAATCAAATTGCTATCACCTAGTACAATCTGTGAATTGATTGAATTTGCCTTGACATACTGCTTGGCGAATTTGACATTCGGGGATACTTGAGATTCTTATGCGTTTATACTCTACTTCTTATGAATCAACATAGTCCCACTAGTGTACCTATTGATAATCCAAGGGATAATCCGTTTTGGGGGTCTAAGGTAACTCCAATTAAAAGACCGAAACACATCCCCATAAACATTCCCTCAGTCGCATAGTCACCTTTATACTTTTCTTTGTCAGCTCTTAGTTTTACAGTTTTGATGATAATACATATAACTGCAACTACTAATAGTATTATAGTCACAAATACACGAAAAAAATTTGACATCTATCTTTTCCAATACATTAAATAGTTTAAACTGTTCATTACATCATAACATTTTTGATGTAAAATCACATTCTTTCTAGCAAAGCAATTTCTCTTGGCATTATGTTTTTCGATTTCAAAATTTCAATGAGTTCTCTGCGCTGGATATCGGAAATATACTTAGTGCTTTCATCTTCCTTTGATAGAGTAGCACATTGCCTTATAGCAATTCCAATATGCGATAAAGTGAGCTTGTCCTTTTTCTTATTTAATACCTCGATAAAGATATCCCAGACAAATTCCTCATTATATACCCAAAAGAACGAAGCAATTGCCTGCATCACCTTAGTATTTTGTTTATTGCCTAACAGGGAGCGGACATATGCCTTACACTCCTCTTCAAAACGACTAACTTCTTCTTCCGTGATAAGCTCTGATTTGAATTTATAAAGATGACTTAGATGAATATATCTTGCGCAGAAGCTTTGAAGCGTGTAAACGTTTGTCCAAATGATTTCCGGATTTGTTTCAACTTTGATGGTAGAAAGGTATTTTCCCCCATTCAAAACAAACCATTCTTTTATCGTTCCTGTATCTTTAGTTCCCAGCTCCTTGCATGCTGCCCTCATAAAGAGGCTCGCAGACTTTTTTCGTTCTTTAACATCAGAACTGCTAAGATTTTGTAAAGCTGAATCTAGAATATAGCTAGTATAAATCATATATTCTTCTCCAATTTATTAAACTTCCCCTTAAATTCTTCTAAAATTCTTTTACTTGATCAAATAAATCTATAAGCTTATCCTTGTCAATAGCAAGCTCATCAGGTATCAGCGCCAGTAGTCCATCAAGCGCTGTGAATATCTCATCTCTTTCGACAGTATCAATAAATGGATTTTTTCTGTCCATCTTATTAAATCCCTCAGTATACTCTCTCACTAAAGCCTCGACAGCTTTCGTAAAACCCTCACTTGCTCCATCAACAAGTTTAACCATGGAGCCTCTTGTCTTTCTATATATGGTTACAGCTTTCTTGGCATTAGCACTAGAGATGCTCTCCTCACCATCCCACGAGCGGAAAGGATTATCAAGATTCTGTGCAAGCCACTCAGCTTTTCTTGGCTTTGTAATCCAAAGGTCAAGCCCTTCATCTTTGCGCTTTTTGTATAGCCTTTTGACTTCCTTGGCAACATCTTCAGGAAGGCTGTTCATCCATAGCATATATAGCTTCTTAAGGTCCTCCGGCCTTGGCATTTCTTCAGCTGTAAAGCCAAAGAGATCCATGGTCGTAAGAACTTCCAGCTCCTTAAACTTAGAAATTTTACTAAAGTTAATAAGATTACCGGGCTTTCCCCACAATCTCAACTCCCTAAGCTTTGGATACGCCTTTAAAATATACGCTATATCAAGCTCATTTATTTTTATAACATGTAGTGTCTCTAAATCGTCCAGTCCCTGAATCTTAGGAACAACACCATCGCATTGCAAAATCAAAGTATTTCCGCCATCTCGTGCTTTTATCTTGCAACCATCCTTTACTTCTCCGAGCAGAAATAGCATGCTCAAATCATCATTTAGTATCAGCTCGTCAACACCTGTCATATCAACGGAGAGCCTATCAAGTGAAGTTCCCGAGAAATCAAGACTTGATTTACCATGATTCTCAATGACCAGTTCTCTAATAAAAGGATTTGAATTCAAATACTCAAATAAATTCTTATGCCATTTAGTAACAGTCAAAGAAGATAGGCAAGGAAATACCCTTAGATTCAATGCATCATCAAAATCGTGCCACTCATCATTTTCGCTATGGCTGTTAACCCTTCTTTTGTTTCCCTCAAAATCTACAGGTTCGTCGCTTGCGTTTGCCTCCTTGAACGCGTCCCTTTGCTCCTTTGGTATTTTTTCCCACTTGAACTGATTGTATATTTCAACATCTTTACTCCAGCCACCATATGTACATGTATCCTCGTTATTAAGAGGTGTAAGGTTGCCAACGTAAACATAGTGTGATGGTACGTTTACATCGACCTTTTTTAGATTGAAAGTTCCGGTCCAGTACATGTAATCTATATAAAGTGGTTTCATCAGAGAAAGCTCGTCTTCCTTTGGCAGCTCATCTGAAGCCCAATCAAGTGATAAAATAACAGCCTGAGGTTTCTTGCCACTATCGTCTACCTTTGTCACCTGACAAGCAGTGTATTTCTTTAGTAATTTGTTATATACACAATAAATGTCTCCTGCTTTTGCTATCATATATTTTCTTGTATGATTAGCTCATAGGCTAAATCGTACTCTCCTTTCCATTTTTACTGTCT
>ERZ772967.97-NODE-97-length-71814-cov-4.497847_pt1 | contig 71814 bp, 49 predicted proteins | sample MGYA00511677_ERZ772967 | MGnify/ENA primary metagenome ERZ772967 (study PRJEB29015, sample SAMEA2737931) | human oral metagenome | biome: human oral; feature: human-associated habitat; material: dental | place: China | collected 2146 ...
CATCATCCACGCATCCGACCCTTGTGCGCCCTTTACTACACAGCTCCAGGAGGTTATCTCGCGTTACGATGAAATCAAAAACAGGCTGATGCCCGATGCTGAAGCCGTCATGAAGCGCTATTTTCTGAGTGATGCTGCCAATCAGGAAGACGAAGTTTATGCCACAGATGAGTCTGACTGTGCCCTCTCCGTAGTACAACAACCACCGCTTGACGGCACGAAAGTCGCCCTCTGGGTTTATCTGTTATCCGGCATCAAGAGGCAGAATTGCACGCATGGTGTATATAGTGTGACCCGCGGTGCCTATGAACACCTGTGGTATGCAGGTGCCGTGGCGAACTCATCAAGTTCAGAACACCAGACCACACGCATTCTTGAAGACTACGTGATGCGCCTCATTGAAAACGAATGTACGTTGAAAGACAACTGTGTTCGCACGTGGTTTTTCGTCAACGACATTGACAACAACTATTCAGGTGTAGTGAAAGCGCGCAATGAAGTGTTCATGACGCAGGGCTTAACGCCCGAGACTCACTACATTTCCAGCACGGGAATAGGTGGTCGGGTGGCCGATTCCAAGGTGTTTGCCACAATGGATGCCTACGCCGTGAAAGGCTTGTTGCCGGGGCAGATGACTTATCTCTATGCACTTAACCACATGAACCGCACGAGCGAATATGGCGTAAGCTTTGAAAGAGCGACTCAAATTGACTACGGAGATCGCCGACATGTGTTCGTTTCGGGCACTGCAAGCATCGACAACCAAGGGCAGGTGGTCTGGCCACGCGACATCAAACATCAAGTAAAACGCATGTGGGAGAACGTCGAAGCCTTGCTGAAAGAAGCCGAAATGAACTTCAATGATATCACGTTTGCCCTTGTCTATCTGCGTGATCCGTCTGATTATGCTGTCGTTTCAGCCCTCTTCCAGAAGCAATTCCCCAACACTCCACACCTCCTGCTCCATGCTCCGGTGTGTCGACCCGGCTGGTTAATCGAAATGGAATGCATGGCAGTGAAGGCTATCCACAATGAAAGATTTCCCGAATTTTAATGCTTTCATGACTTTTTTTGTATCTTTGCAGCGAATTAAAAGAATGATTTTGCAATGAAATTCAATGTAAAGACAGTGTGCGTTATGGTGCTCACCGCACTGATGATACTTATCTCTTGCGGCAGCAATGATCATGAACCAAATGGGAAAACGACACCAAAACCCGACGTAAAACCTACGGAAACAGTGACGAAATACGTTGGAGGCGACATTTCACTCCTGCCGGAATACGAGAAAGCGGGAGCCATTTTCAAGGACAAGGGAACTGCCGTTGCCCCGCTTGTGCTGTTCAAGAAGGTGGGCTGGAACGCCATGCGACTGCGCCTTTTCGTCAATCCCGACCAATACAAAGGGGCAGATCGCGACCCGAATGCATGCCAGAACTTAGCTTATATCCTGCCTTTGGCCAAACAGATCAAGGCTGCAGGCTTCAGACTTCTGCTTGATTTCCATTACTCCGACACGTGGGCTGACCCCGCAAAGCAATGGACTCCGGCTGCCTGGGCAGGGCTTGACGACAGTCAATTGGCTGCAAAACTCAAAGCTTATACAGCAGAAGTGCTGACGAAGATGAAGCAAAACGGCACAGAACCCGACCTTATCCAAACCGGCAATGAAATCAGTTATGGCATGCTCTGGGGGCAGAATGCAGCCACAGCACGCTATTGTTATCTTTCGTCTCCACAGGAAAACCGGAACCGTTTCACGCAATTGCTGCATGCTGCAACCGCTGCATGCAGGGAGATTTGCCCCAAAGCAAAGATTATTCTGCACACCGAACGCGTGTCAACCACCCAGCAACACGACAACACCAACTATCAGGCACTGCTCAATTTCTATCAGCAGATGCAGTTGGCAAAGGTTGATTACGACATCATCGGCCTCAGCTACTATCCTTATTTCCATGGCCCGATGGACGAACTCAACGCGGCCATTTCGCGCTTAGAGACCTCGTTCAGCGGTAAAGACATCATGCTTGTGGAGACAGGCTACCCCTACAAATGGCCCGTAGGCGGTTCAACTTTCGACTATACTGCCCAATATCCCTACTCACTTCAAGGGCAACAGCGCTTCACTGCAGCCCTTATCACAATGCTGAAAACCCACAAACGCGTGACAGGATTATTCTGGTGGTGGCCCGAATACAATGCTTTCAGCACCCAACTCAGCGGTTGGTACAACGCACCTCTGTTCGACAGCACCACCGGAGAGGCCACACCGGCATTGTATGAACTAAAGAAATTCGCTGAATAACAACCGGTATCTTTCGTTTCCTCGTGCCTATTTCTACCATGAGGAAACGAAAGCTATCCATCTTCCTATCGCTTTTTATCTTTCAAGACGGCCGAAAAAGCAGGGCCAAAGCGTTGAGTTCAAAAAGCCACCCCCTATCATATCCTTTTCTTCTCCTTTGCTTACATCTTCTTGGAAAACTCTGCTCAAACCGCATAGTCAGCCCTCTTGTCATGTTAAATAACATTAAATAATGGGGGGGGGTAGACCTTTCATAGTGAAACATCGTTTTATTTCGTACCTTTGCAGACATCTTAGTGATACTACTTAAAGTAAGGTTATCAAACCGAATATTAGGGAAAGAAAAGCAACACAACTGTAATGCAAACAGACAAGCATGGTAAGAAAAAAATTATTCAAACTCTTTAAACGGATAAGAATGGGAGGATGACGTGCTTTGGGGCAAGTCGTTCATAGGTTTCTTCATTCAGAAAGAATGATGGAAACAACTTTCTAAACTTTTTAGAACATGTAATTTACAAGAGAATACGGTGCAGATTCTGTGCCGGAAGAACTTCATGACGGTTGAAAACAACCACGTACAACGAATAGACATGACTGACATTTACACTTATTATGCTGTTCAGACACAGCATTACCAACCTTTCGTTTCCTACCCTAAGCTTATGGGAAGCGACAGGAGAAAGCACAATGTAGCCTCTGCTCCCACATCTCTTTTAGCAGCACTTCTGCCTTGCAGAGGCAGAATATCTATTCCTTGACGGTTTCAATAAGATTAATTTTAATAACAATAATATGATAAGAAGATTATTACTCATTACAATTTGCCTGCTGACCATAGGTATTGCAGAAGCAAAATTAAAGGTAACGACCGAAGCAGACGGCACAGTTGTGCTCACATTAGAGGCTTCGGGAGACATCAATAAAGAGTTTACGGAAAAGGGGTATGCCTCATACGAGGCTTCAACTTTTCTGAAACCTTACCTCAATGCCACGAAGATGAAGATTGTAACTCCCGAGAATGTCAAGCTGAGCGATAAGGACTTGGAGCGCATCACGGGTATGGAGGAGCAAGAAAACAACTTCCCGCAGTTGGCAACCCTCGACATGAAAGACGCTAATGTAGAACATGATGCGACCCTTGTCAAGCTGAATTTCATGGACAAGCTTAAGACTTTTACTTTTCCAAAGACTACAACAGAGATACCACAGTATTGCTTTGCAAATGGAAGTTGTAAGATAGAGCATGTTATTATCCCCGATAATCCGAAACGAAGTGTAACCATTGGAGTGCAGGCTTTCGGCTCATCGCTCAAGTCTATCGTTCTTGGTGCAGTCGATCCCAATGGGAATAGTAAAATAAAACTGCAAGCATTCTTAGATTGTACCAATCTTTATAAGGTCGATTTCCACTTTGGTTGGAAGACAATTGGCACTCAATCGTTCTACGGTTGCACAGCTTTGAAGCATGTAGTGCTGCCCGAAGGAGTAGAAACAATTGAGAATGGCGCCTTCTCGGGCGCTGCCATAGAGACTATCCACTTACCAAGTACGCTGAAAAGAATCGAGGCTAATGCATTCGTTTGCCATCACCTGAAAAGCATAACAATACCGGCCAGCGTAGAATATATTGAAACTTTCGCTTTCCAAGGAACCGAGTCACTGACCGATGTCTATGTGTTGGGGACGAAGACCAAGGCGGGAAACCAAGCCTTTCCACCTCAAGAAGTTAGTAATTTCATTTGTAACAAGACAACAGGAAAGTATCACTTGTCTGATCTCAAACGAGCAAGTAATGGTAAACCTGTAACTGTATTGCACTATCCCGAGGCTGCAAAAGACTACTATATCAATGAATTTTCCAAGAAAGTTGGGGGGAGAACGAAGAGTGTCCTGACTGAAGAGGGCGATATTATGCCTACACTTGAAGACGGAATGTACTCCATAAGAAGCGGTGACTACGCAGGATGGCAGAACTTTGCAGCAACAACCAAGGGCAAGAAAGAAGATATTTGGGAAGACAGTGTGCGTGTAGATGACAAATGGTATTCCATGTGCCTGCCTTTCGACATGACCAAAATTCAGTTGGAAAGTGCCTATGGTTCAGAGGTAGAAGTCGTTGAGTTCTCAAAAGCCTACGTGCGGCCAGAGGGCACAATTAAGTATCTCCACCTTGAATTCAAGACGCCAGTCACAGAGACAAAAGCCCATCATCCCTACATGATACACCCTTCATTGCACGCCGGAACCCAAAAAGGTGTCAAGACAACTATAGTAGGAATCAAGAAGAAAGAAGAAAAAGAGAGCAACCTTGAAACCGTTGTTAAGACAGTGAATGGTATCAATTATAAGTTCATTGGCAATTATACAAAAAACAAGGTAATGCCAGCACCATGTTATTTCTATTACAACGGAGCCGGTGCAACCAATGGAACATTCGCTTCAGGGTTCTATAAACGCACGAAAGTTGGAGGCAAATGGGGGCAATACTCGGCTATTGTCATCCCGTCAAGAGAAGACGGTGTGCACGCCAAAGCCTACACAGTGTTCTATGATGCAGGACATAATCAACCGACAGGTATCGCCAACATCAACGCAGGTTCACAGACTTTGAGCAATGACAAGAGCTTCGGCAACCGCGTGATGAACCTTAACGGCCAGACCGTGCGCCAGGGTTCAGATGCTCTCTCCGGTCTCCCTGCAGGCATTTATATCGTGAATGGCAAGAAATACGTCGTCAGATAAGCGCCATTGCGAATAGCATCAATAGATGAATTCGGCATACAGGATAATGCCAATAAAGGTTTTTCAAAGAACCTTGTAACACAAACAACGACAAAAGTCTTAATGAATTAAAAAGAAACAATAATGAAAAAACGAAGATACACAGCCCCTTTTATCAGGGTTATAGAAACAGAAACAGACCAAACTTTGTGCGCGGGATCGAAAGGAAAATATGATTTGGGAAAAGATGGAAGTCCTAATCACGAGCAAGGTGATATCGTTTCAGACGAAAACGGAGAAATTCCTAATGCCAACAGTGCCAAAGGTTGGGGTGGTGTTACCGATTGGGAAGATTGGGATTAAATACAAATGAACACTCTCTATATTTATTTTTAAATGGTCTTTCCCTGTGTCGTGCGACAGAAAGGGAAAGTATACAGACGCCGGACATCTTGGGATATCCGGCGCCTTTTCGCTTTCTATATATGCAAAGCCTCCATGAATCGTCTGATCACTTCGGGCTTCCCGGTATGCTTCCCCAGATCTTCTGATAGCTTACACGTGTCATTATAGTAAGGCCAACACTCTGTTATCTTCGATGCAACAAGCTTGATGACGATGTTCATGGGCTCTATTCCTTCGAAATCATTGGTGAAATGCGTGCCTATTCCGAATGAAGGCATGCAGAGATGTTGGGCATATTGCTGGATTTCGACAGCCGTATCAGTGTCTAAGGCATTGGAGAACACCACTTGTTTCGACCGTGAGTCAATACCAAGTGAGCGGTATTTTTCAACGATTTTCAACAGTTGTTCATGGTTATCTCCCGAGTCGATGCGCAGTCCTTTGAACAGATTGGCGAAGTCTTCTGAAAAGTTCAGTGAGAAGATATCCCATCCGAAAGAGTCGTAGAGATAGGTTCCGAGAGCACCGCGAAACGTGTTCCGCCACGCATTCATTGCCAAGTGATTGGCCATTTGAGGCCCAAACATACCACCGATAGCGCAGACAAACTCATGAGCCATCGTGCCCACAGGCTGCAGATCGTGGGTCATGGCGATATATACATTGCTTGTTCCTACAAGTCTTCCAGGCCATTTGCAACGCAGTGCAGTATCTTTCAGTGCACTTACCACGGTGTCTTCTGCCTCAAACGAAGCGCGACGACGTGTTCCGAAATCAGAGAATACGCAACCGGCTGCCAACAATCGTTCGGCTTTATGGCATGTCTTGTCATACAAACTCTTGTAATCAAGCTTCGCCGTTTGCCCCGTCATCATGTAGAAAAGCTCGGAGATGATGGCCAAAACCTTTACCTCTAAGAGGATAGTATCCGACCAACTGCCCTCAAACTCCACGTGAAGATGTCCCGCTTCATCCTGCCATGTCTTCACCCAATCACGTGAGAAACGGTAGCCACGGAGATAGGTAAAGAACCAATGTGGCATGTAACTGCAGCGTCGCTTCATGAAGTCGATCTCTTCATCGGTGATGACTACGCCCTCCAAAGCTTCAATCTGACGGTGCAACTCATCGGCAAAGCCCTCGGGATATACCGTGTCGTTGCGGTCGACAAACTGATACTTTACCTGTGCACGAGGATAGTTATCAATGACAGCACAGCACATGGAAAGCTTGTAAAGGTCGTCATCGGTGAAGTGATTGATGATTTGTTTCATTGTTTATTTTTCTCTTTTACTTGTAAATATACGATATTTGCAGAACATACGGCAATGAAACGAGGAAATTTTGGCTATTGCCGTGCATCATTTGCAGGGGGTATATACTCCGGCATATAACAGGGAAACCAACAAATGATAGCTTTAGATAATAGGTGGAAAGCCTCATATTACAGACTTTCCTACCTATCAAAACAGTTTGAAAACAAGCTTATTTCTCAAAAGGGAACAGCTTCCAAGGACTCTTCGGGTCATTGATGAGCTTTTTTATAATCTTAGAACTCTGGCCCAAATCATAGCTGTCGGCACCCCAGAGGCAATCACCGATGACATAACTCTTGCCGTAATCCTCCCAGGAAGTGAGTGACTTGTGGGCCTGTTCATCGGCAAAATCAACGTATTCCCACATCTCCTGCTCGCTGATATACTTCGATTCTGCACACATGCGGGCAATGGCTACTAAGCGGGTAGCTTCAAACGCAACACCACCGATACGTGAAAACTCGGCCTCATTCCTTACAATTCCCTCTTTGACAAGATTGCCGATATGTTTGAAAGCACGTTCAATCTGCTTAGCACATGCCTTTGCATCGTTTGGATTTACAAAGGTTTCACGGAGATATTTCTCTATGGCTTTCTGCTCTTTCAGCTTGAATGCCTCACCGATATTAGGGAAATAGTCTTTCGTGCACGCAACTTTCAGCCCGTTTAAAGCATCTACAGCAGAGTCATGCGTACAGATGTTCCAGTCTCTTTCCAGCCTATCTTCGCGCTCTTCCTTTTCAAGTCCCGTCTTAATGGTATTCAGATAGCCTTTATCAATCACTGCATATACGGCACCCAACAGCATCTTTCGCTGTTGTTCCTCACTTAAAGAAGAGTTCTCATCCATTAGGAAATCTCCCTTAAACTGGCGGAGAAAGCCCCTGATCTTAAAGAAGTAGCGGTAAAGGGTGACGGCAACAACCACTGCGATTACAGCATAGACAATCCATGTAACAACTCCGTTGGAACTTTCGGATGACCCACTGGGCACCCTGACACGAAATCTCAGGGCAAATGCTTGCTGTGAAAGAAAGCCTAACATCGCTATCAAACAGAAAATGGTTTTCTTTTTCATAGAACTTATTTCTTTTGTTTAGAATTCAGTTTTTAAGTTTCCTTGTCAGCCATTTACTTACGGCCGACAAGGATTATTCAAAGATTTCTTTTATTCAATACGTGCTTATTTCGCGAAGGGGAAAGTCTTCCAAGGACTCTTCGGGTTGGTGTACATCTTCTTGGCATAGCCTGCCATCACCTCGAAATAGTTGGCTGTGCCACACCACAGACAGCGTCCGATGATATAACTCTTGCCGAAATCCTCCCAGGAAGTAAGCGTTCTGTGGGCAATTTCATCGGCAGCATCGACATAATTCCACAGTTCTTCTTCAGTAATCCAACCCTCTTCGGCGCACATGCGAGCCACAAAAACGAGTCTTCCTGCATCCCATGCGTCCGGCCCTATACGTATGAAATCGTTCTCATCTCTGATGATTTGCTCTTTCATTAAAGGCTCGACAGACTCAAAAGCAAACTGAACCTGCTCCCAACAGTTGCGTGCCTCCTCGCTGTCTTCAAAAGTATTATTGAGATATTGCTGTATAGCAGGCTTATTCTTCAGCTTCAATGCCTCAGCAACCTGTGGGAAGAAACGGCGCGAACCGGTATTCTTGAAATAGTCCAACATGTCTTTTGCAGTTTCAGACCCCGTGACACCGTAAGCCCGAGACAGCAGTTCCCGTCGTTCTTCTCTGCCCATTCCGGTCTTGATGACATTCATAAAAGAACTCTTTTGAACAGAATAGATTCCGCTCAAGAGCATCTTTCGTTGTTGTTCCTCCGTCAGAGAGGTGTCCTTTTCCATACGAAAACTTCCACCAAACATACGAAACAGCATCTTCACTTTCGACCAATGGTTGTATAAAGTAATGAGGAGGAACACACCACCGAAAGCAAGAATAAACCATAATGTAGTGTAACTGCTGCTTACGGGAGCCTCCGCTCGCTTTGCAGTAATCTTGAATGCCTCTGCATACTGCGCCGTGAAGCACAGCAACGGCAGAAAGATTGTTGTTGTTTTTTTTATCATATAGGTAACTTACGATGATGAATTACATTATTTTTTCTTGCCTTTTGCAGCTTTATTCACTACAGGTTTCTCGGGCATTTTGTTCTCCGGACGTTCAAATCCGTCTTTCTTTGCCCGCTCACTCATGGTCTTGATGCGCTTGTCAAGGTCGGGATGAGAAGAGAACATGCGTTTCCACTTGCTGTCTTTCTGGTAACCTGCGTCCTCTTCTAACTTCTTCAGCTTCTCAAACGACAAGGCTATTGCCCAAGGGTTCTTACCGTTCTTCTTCAAGAACTCATAGCCGTAAGCATCTGCATTGCTCTCTTGTTTCTGTGAATAAGTGGCATTCAGCAATGCTTCTCCAAGCTCTCCGAACTGTGAATCAGTAAGCGCTGCAGCCTTACCATTCGTTGAAGAAACACCGTCTTTCAGTGCAGAAGTGAGCAAAGCTGTACGGAAGGCATTCTTAGAATCCTTGTGGGCAACGTGTCCGATCTCGTGACCGATGACGCCAAGGAGTTCATCATCAGTCATGATGTCCATTAAAGAAGAGAATACACGCACGCTACCGTCGGCACAAGCAAATGCATTAACGTCGGTAACATAATAGACCTTGAAGTTCAATGGAATGCCTTCAACATTGGTCAAACCCTCTGTAAGCTTCTTCAAACGAATGGCATAAGGGTTGTTGTCGGCACAAACCTGGTTGTGTTGGTCCATCCAATTAATGTACTCTTTTACGTAGTTTGCGACATCAGCGTCGGTCAGTGTGGCAGCTTTTACAGCCTTTGCAGCCCCTCCAACAGCTTTTCCAAGATTAAACTGCGCCATTGCCGGCGTTGTACTCAGCATGCAGAAAGCAGCTACAAGCATGTGTGATAGTGTTTTTTTCATAAAATAATTATGTGTCTTAAAAGTATAAATAATGATACAAAGATATATAAAATACTGTAAAAAACAGGTTCTTTTCTGTTTTTTTTCAAATGTTTAGGCAGCCAAAGTGCATTGCTTTTGTGACTTCGTTCTTAATTTGAAAGTACAAATGATAATTGTTGTTAATCGTTTTCGGTGGCTTGAATAGTCACCGAAAACTCACAAATCAGCGATACAAATCAGTTTTTTCTATACGTTAAGTAATAGAAAGGGGCCTTAAACAAAGGCCACGGTAAGTCCTGCCATGACAATACTTACCATTGACATCAGCTTGATAAGAATGTTAAGACTTGGCCCGGAGGTGTCTTTAAAAGGGTCACCGACAGTGTCACCCACGATAGTTGCCTTGTGACTTGCAGAGCCTTTGCCCCCGAAGTTGCCCTCTTCGACCATCTTCTTCGCATTGTCCCATGCGCCACCGGCATTCGCCATGAACACTGCCAACGTAAAACCTGCCGACAAACTACCTACCAACAAGCCCAGAACACCAGCCACCCCGAGCACTATTCCGACAACAATCGGGATAGCAATTGCCAGCAGACTCGGTATAATCATCTCTCTTTGAGCACTCCGAGTGGATATTTCCACACAGCGACCATAGTCAGGTGTGGCCTTACCTTCAAGTATTCCTTTGATTTCCTTGAACTGTCTTCTCACCTCTTCTACCATTGACTGAGCAGCCCGTCCGACTGCACCCATCGTCAAGCCACAGAAGAGAAAGGCTGCCATTGCACCGATGAAAGCGCCTACAAGCACCTTGGGATTCATCAGCGTTACTTGGAAAAAGTCCATGAAATCGGGCATTGTTGCCTTCGAAGGATCAAAGGTTTGTCCTGCTGCATCCATGAAATGACGACCTTCTTCCACGGCACGTGCCATGGCAATCTTTATCTCTTCAACATATGAAGCCAATAAAGCTAAGGCTGTCAATGCCGCACTTCCGATAGCAAATCCCTTGCCCGTAGCAGCTGTTGTGTTGCCCAAGGCATCGAGAGCATCAGTACGATGCCTCACCTCCTCGCCCAATTCGCTCATCTCGGCATTGCCTCCTGCATTGTCGGCAATAGGCCCATAAGCGTCGGTTGCAAGCGTAATGCCTAACGTAGAGAGCATTCCGACCGCAGCAATACCGATACCATAGAGGCCATGACTAATCGAATTGGCCTGCATGCTCATGTCGAAACCATTGGCACAAAGGTAACTCAGCAGGATTGCGACAGAGATAACGAGCACTGGAATGCACGTGGAAATCATGCCGGTGCCAAGACCTTTGATGATAACTGTAGCCGAACCGGTCTGGCTCGACGCTGCAATCTTCTGCGTTGGGCGGTAGCTTTGCGAGGTATAATACTCTGTTGCCTGCCCGATGATGACGCCTGCCACGAGTCCGCTGATGACAGAAAACGACAGTCCGAGCCAGTTTTCAATGCCTAAAAGATAAAGAATGATGAAAGAGGCTATGGCTATCAGCACCGCACTTACATTCGTTCCAAGCCCCAAGGCATGGAGCAGTTCTTTCATTGTAGCCCCTTCTTTCGTGCGGACAAGGAAGATACCGATGAGCGAAAGGAATATACCTACGGCTGCAATAATCATCGGAGCGATGACAGCTCGCAACTGCATGTCACCGTTCAGGGCAAAGGCTGTGGCACCAAGTGCTGCTGTTGAGAGGATACTTCCGCAGTAGCTCTCATACAAGTCGGCACCCATACCGGCCACGTCGCCCACATTATCGCCCACATTATCAGCAATAGTAGCCGGATTTCGCGGGTCATCTTCGGGGATATCAGCCTCAACCTTGCCCACAAGGTCGGCGCCCACGTCGGCAGCTTTGGTATAGATGCCACCGCCTACACGGGCAAACAGCGCCTGCGTAGAAGCGCCCATACCAAATGTAAGCATAGTTGTCGTGATGGTTATCAAGGCCATATTGCCCTCTTGATATACGCTGCTGAGGATGAAGAACCAAATCGCAATGTCTAAAAGTCCTAATCCAACAACCACAAGTCCCATGACGGCACCACTTCGAAAAGCCACCTTCAAACCTCTGTCCAAGCCCTGTCGGGCTGCATTTGCTGTGCGGCCGGAGGCATAAGTGGCTGTTTTCATGCCGAAAAAGCCCGAGAGTCCAGAGAAGAAACCGCCTGTCAAGAAAGCTACGGGAACCCAAGGGTTCTGGATTTTCAAGGCATATGCCATGAAAGCAAAGACCAAAGCAAGCACTATGAAGACGATACCGACAACCTTATATTGTTGCCGAAGATAGGCCATTGCACCTTTTCGGACATATTCGGCAATCTCTTTCATCTTCAATGTACCTTCTTCTTCTTTCATCATCGACGAGAAGAAATACCATGCCATGCCTAATGCCACTGCCGAAGCCAATGGTACAAGCCAAAAAACGGTAGGGATGTTCATCATGTGTTTCTATGTTAAGGTAATAAAATTAAACCTGTGTTTTCCTCGCAAATATACGAAGATAAGTCTTTGGTTGTTCGCTTTTAAAGTTATTTAACCATAAAGTAATCCTTCAAACACGGGCTCAACAGCAATCTAATGGAGTATAAATCCGACACGCTTAGCTGTATTCTCTCCTGCCAACACAGGCTCAATAGCAAACTAATGGGATATAAATAAGCCCGGAAAAGATTGAAGCCTCAGCACATCTTAAAACAATCTGAATAGCAACATGCATCAAATGACGCTGTAACTTGACTCACTTGACGCTGTAACTTGACGCAGATTGCGCGGTAAAATGAATGGAATTACAACGCAATTTGACTGATATTAGAACGTAGCATGTAAGTTGTTGGTTATCAAGTTACTATCCTGCTGCATGGAACACCAGTTTTTCGGTATTTCCACTTGCACTTTCACGCACTGTAATTTCCATGCAGCGATGGGCTGACAACGACGGAATGGGGCTCAGAAAATAGTGGAGGAACTGTCGTTTAGGGCTGCATATACCGCTCCACATTGTCGTTGAAGAGAGGGCAGTCGGCCGACTGCGCCTTTCCTTCACGGTAGACAAGTCGGCAGACATGGAGCAGATCGGGCACGTTGGCATGCAATAACATGATCTGACGTGTCAGGATTTGGGTGGCAAACATGCGCTTCATCAGGGGCGCAGAAAGCCAAATGGGGAGTCGAAACGGGAGCACTTCGCTCCTGTAATGGCGCAAGTTGACGCCCCGACCGGCTACAATCTTCATACATTCGCGCACCGTCAGCACCGCACGGCGCAGGAGGTGGGTGCTATTCATCAGCCTTTCCACGCACTCGTCTGCCCGCTTTGGGTCGGCTCCGGCAAGGGCTATGATGGTCGAAATCACGCCGGCATTGATGCTCATATGCAACCAAATCCACTCCAACATGTCGTGGGGACACTCGCTTTTTATGCCGGATTGGAGGAAAGAACGGGTGATGTCGTCGTAGTTTTCGACAGAGGTTCGCTTGCGGGATTCAAGCATAATGTGGTCGAAAACCACGCATTCCAGTCGGCAATCTGCCTTGTCCAGTCGCCCTCCTGCAACGGGATAGCCCAACAGATAAGGTCTTCCGGCCATGATATGTTCGATATGTTCGCGGCTTTCCCATACGCCGCAGAAGAGCAATATCGTTCCTTCGAAGCGGTTGTCGCGAAGGGTTTCGAGCGCTTCTTCAAGGTGGAGAGACGACAGACTGACGATGATGAAGTCGTAACGGCTGCCGGGTATGGCGCGAGTTATAGGATAATGGTCTTCCGTTTGCAGCCCTTTCTTATCGTTCCGGCCGTCGAGCAACGACACAGAGAGGCTTTCGGTGGCATGGTTCTGCGACGTGGGACGAATGTAATGTACCACGTCATGCCCGCTTTTCCGTAGGATATAGCCATACGTAGAGCCGATGACACCGAGTCCGAGGATTAATATTTTCATGCGAATATGGCTTTAATGATGATGAAAATTCATGCCGCAAAGGTAGTCATTCGACAAGGAATATCGGGTCTTTCGGCTGGAAAAATAACATTGTTTCAAACAAACAACCGGCCGAAATACCGAAAACCGAGTAATAAAACAAGGTATGCGGGGCAGCTGTGAATTGCTTATTAATAGGTATTGTGAGCCGAAAACGGAAGGCGTATCTTTGCATTTGACAAATCAAACCGTAGAATTTAAAACGCAATCATATGAAAACAAAATGCTTTTTAGGCTTGATGGCACTGCTGTGCACACTTTCCTTGCCCGGTAAGGCGGGCGAACCGGTGGCGAAAAACCGCACCGATGCGAACATCTATGGGCATGTTGTCCAAGCAAAAGACAATGAACACCTGGCCTATGTGACCGTTTCTGTGAGGGGAACCACGCTGACAACCGCCACAGATGCTACCGGTCACTATTACTTAAAGGACCTTCCTGTGGGCAAACATACTGTTGAAGCGAAGGCATTGGGCTATCGAACGGCTACCCATGAGATAGAAATCAGCGCGAATAGTTCGCAAGAAGTGAACTTCACACTCACCGAAGATGCCATCGCTTTGGACGAAGTTGTGCTCACAGCCAACCGCTCACAGACACTAAGGCGCGAGGCTCCGGCCCTCGTAAACGTGTTGGACAGCAAGCTGTTTGACCAAACCAACGCCATGTGTATGGCGCAGGGACTGAACTTCCAGCCCGGTGTACGCACCGAAAACAACTGTCAGAACTGTGGCTTTTCACAGGTGCGTATCAACGGACTTGACGGACATTACAGTCAGATATTGATTGATTCGCGCCCTATTTTCACCTCGCTCAACGGCATATATGGCTTGGAACAAATCCCTTCAAACATGATCGATCGCATCGAAGTGGTGCGGGGTGGCGGCTCAGCGCTATATGGTGCGTCGGCCATCGGAGGCACCATCAACGTCATTACCAAGGAACCTGTGCGCAATTCTGCCGAAGTGAGCCACACAACGACGTCCATAGAAGGAAAGGGAGGCATGGAGAATAACACCACAGCCAACGTCTCTGTGGTGAGCGAAGACGGCAAAACAGGCCTCTATGTCTATGGTCAACACCATTACAGACCAGGCTTTGACCACGACGGAGACGGCTATACTGAATTGCCAAACCTGCGGAATCAGACGCTCGGATTGAGTGCTTTTTACAAGTTTACGCCTTATTCAAAGCTCTCATTGCAGTATCATAACATCAGTGAATTCCGAAGGGGAGGCAACAACTTGGACCTTCCGCCCCACGAAGCCAACATCACCGAGCAGCTCGACCACGACATCAACGGGGGCAACTTGGCCTACGATCTCTCGTCAAATGACTACAAGAACCGCCTGAAAGCCTATTTCTCGTTCAGCAATACCACGCGGAAAAGCTACTATGGTGGCATCGGTGAAGGTTCTTTCGCCGACCGAATTGCAGCGCAAAAAGCCTACGGACGTACCACAGATTTCACTACTGTTACGGGCTTACAATACCTCCATCAGTTCGATAACCTGCTCTTTATGCCATCCGATCTCACCCTCGGTGCAGAGTATAACCATGATGCATTGAAAGACAAAATCATCGGATATAACCATCTACTTGAGCAGAAATCGAGGATTGCCAGCGCTTATTTGCAAAACGAATGGAAGAATAAGACGTGGAGTTTCCTGCTGGGTTGGCGCATAGACAAGCACAATCTGATCCGTCATGCCATCTTCAGTCCGCGCGTGAACCTGCGCTATAACCCCACAGAAAACATCAATCTGCGGGCCAGTTACTCCAGTGGTTTCCGCGCACCGCAGGCATTCGACGAAGACCTTCACGTGGGGTTTGCAGGCGGAGAACGCATCGTTACGCGACTGGCAAGCGGACTTAAAGAGGAGCGTTCACACAGTTTCAGTCTCTCGGCCGACCTTTATCAGACGATAGGAAGCGTGCAAACGAACTTCCTCATCGAGGGCTTCTACACCCATCTGACCGATGTTTTCGCCCTAAGACAGCTCAACACGAAGGACAGCGAGGGTAACCGCGTGCAGGAACGCTACAACGGAAGCGGCGCAAAAGTGCTCGGACTGAACCTCGAAGGAAAGGCAGCTTTCACCTCATGGTTCCAACTTCAGGCCGGAATGACGCTGCAGCAAAGTCACTATGACGAAGAGACGGAGTGGGACGAAGACGCTCCCAAGGTGAAGAAATTCATGCGTACGCCCTCTGCCTACGGCTACTTCACGGCCTCGTTCACGCCACTCAAGAACCTCTCGGCCTCGCTTTCGGGCAACTACACGGGCCGAATGCTCGTCGGACATGCCAAGCACACGCTCGAAGACGGAACCGAAGTAGGGCCCGAAGCTGTCGACACACCGGCCTTCTTCACGCTCAACACGAAACTGGCCTACAACATCCGGCTCTCCGATTACGTGAAGCTGGAGCTGAACGCCGGCATTCAGAACCTCACCAACGCCTATCAAAAGGACTTCGATAAGGGTTGGGGACGCGACTCTGCCTATATCTATGGCCCAGGATTGCCACGTTGTTTCTTTGCAGGAATTAAGATTATCTATTAAATAAAAGACAATATAAAATAGCTGATCTCAATTTGGAAAACACAGCAAGGCCTTTCTCTTCATACTGAAGGGGAAGGCTTTTTATTTCATGGTTCGGTACATGATCAGGGCAGGATGCACATGAATGAGGGAGCCAGAACATCGTTCTTCTTCTTTCGAAGCATTGTCTTAGCGTTGCAGTTGAAAAGAAATTGGTTATATATCACCCATATACGACGTTGTTTTCCCTATTTTTTTGTAATTTTGCAAACGTAAAGTTATTCCTTAATTCATGAACACAGAAAACTTATCTCTTGGGAAAAAGGTCGTTGTAGGCATACAGTTTTTGTTTGTTGCCTTTGGTGCAACCGTCCTCGTTCCAATATTAGTAGGCATTGATCCTGCTACAGCTTTGCTTACCGCCGGACTCGGAACGTTTATCTTTCACTTTGTAACTAAAGGGCGAGTCCCCATATTCTTAGGTTCTTCTTTTGCTTTTATTGCACCGATTAATGTGGCTTCAGAGCAGTGGGGATTAGGCGGAGCATTGGCTGGGTTGACGGCAGTTTCCGTGGTTTACTTTGGCATGAGTGCCCTTATAAAATGGCAAGGAAGAAAGCTTCTTAACCGTATTTTCCCGCCAGTTGTTATTGGGCCGGTCATTATTCTGATTGGTCTTTCACTCTCGGAGACTGCTGTAAACATGGCAAAGTCTGATTGGTTGCTGGCTTTCAGTTCACTGTTCACGGCCATACTCGTGCTCACTTTCGGCAAGGGGCTTATGAAACTCGTGCCTATTATCTCGGGGGTTGTCGTGGGATATATTGTTGCTTTGTGCATCGGCAAGGTCGACTTCTCGGGTGTTGTGGCTGCTTCCTGGTTCTCATTCCCCGTGAAATTCGATACGATTACACATTTCAGTTGGGCACCATTCCTGTATATGCTCCCTGTAGCTATTGCTCCTGTGTTAGAACACATCGGCGATGTTTATGTGGTCAGTGCCGTGGCAAAGAAGGAGTTTGTGGTCAATCCGGGGCTTCATCGCACCATGCTTGGCGACGGACTTGCCTGCCTTGCCTCTGCATTTTTAGGCGGGCCACCCGAAACAACCTATTCAGAAGTGACGGGTGCCATGTCGATAACCAAAGTGACAAGCCCTGCCGTAATCCGCATTTCGGCTGCGACAGCATTGTTTTTCTCGGTCATCGGCAAGCTCAGTGCCTTGCTTCAGAGCATTCCGAAGGCTATTCTTGGGGGGATTATGCTATTGCTTTTCGGCACGATAGCAAGCGTCGGCATTCAGAACATGATGCAACGTAAAGTCGATATGAACGACACTCGCAACATCATTATCATCTCAGTGATGCTTACCATGGGGCTTGGCGGCGCCGTGCTGTCAAGTGGAAACTTCGCCATTTCGGGTATAGGACTCTCTGCTATCGTGGGAGTTGTGCTGAATTTAGTGCTGCCCAAAATGAAAAAGACAGAGGAGAAGAAAGCTGAATAGCCTTAGCTTATCAACAGAGTAGGCGGCAGAAGCTTTCTAAAAAATAACGTTTGATGAAGCAATGGCAAAGATAGAAGTACAAAACACACAAGTGAAAATCATTTCATATAATGATGCTGACTATATCTCCCTTACGGATTTAGCAAGGCACAAAAGTGATGAACCATCTGCGGTCATAGCTAATTGGATGCGGAACAGAAATACTATAGAATATCTGGGCATTTGGGAACAGTTGTATAATCCATTGTTTAATCCCCTCGAATTCGAGGGGTTTAGAAAAGAAGCAGGCCTAAATGCATTCACACATTACTCAAGTAATATGGTCGCCAACCTATTTTCATAGCTAAACAACATTCGCTAAGCCTGAAAATTATCTCCTTGAAGACCGCGAATTACATTATTTTCTCTTCCCGTCATAAGGGCCGTTGTGCTCTAATTTGGAGGTACACATGGCGGCTGCAAACTTTCCTGACTCTTCAAAACCGGCCCCGAGACTGCGCATGTAGAGGTAACCTGCAGAGTAAGTGTCGCCACATCCCGTGGCATCTACAACCTCCCGTGGCTCATATGCAGGAATTTCATAGAACCTTTTGTCGGCATAGATGAGGCTTCCATAGCTTCCCAACGTGATTACAACCTCTTTCACGCCCAACGCTGCAAGCTGGGTGGCCACCGTGCGTGGGTCTTTCGAGTTGGTGATAACCTCCATTTCGTGTTCGTTGAGCTTTAGAATATCGGTGCAAGAAAGGATTTCTTCCTTGTCTTTCCAATTGACTGCACAGACGTTTTCGCCTCTTACTTCGCGCAGATAGCCCTGTACATCAATCGAAATCCGACCCTTTGCAGACAGATATCTGACCACTTCGGGTGGGAAATCATCGGCCAACAGACTGCCTAAATGAAACACCTTAGCCTCTAAAGGCTGCATTTCGGCCAGCGTAAATGAGTCGGCTTTGGCCAACACTCGCTGTGTTCTTCGGTTACTGTCTGCGCCATATCGGTTTTCAAAATATACACTGTGCAGACTGTCATAACACAGCACATCAATGCCTTCACGACGCATACGATCGACCTCTTCGCGCGATTCCGGGCCGATTTTCGTCACTAATTGGAATGCAATGTCATGGGGCAGATGGTTGATTCCATGTGCCATATAAAAGGCAGTCCCGCCTGCCATAGAGACAGTTTGACGGGGAGTGATAATCTTGTCACGGGTAATATGCCCGATGCAGCATATATCTTTCATTCGCGATTGATTTTCCTTAGTGTTTACAAAGGTACAAAAAATATCGTAACAGGAAGCCCTTTGTCTTGCTTTAAGCATCTTTGAATTTGTCAACTTCTTTCACATCAGATTTGCAATCGCCTCGAAAAATCATTATCTTTGCCGCAGGGAGAGTGCACAAGTGCTTTCCCTTTTTTCGTGTTATCTTGCGAAAGAGAGGATGATATGCAGCAAATTGCATGGTGTTTTGATATGGAATTGCCTCGCAATTTGCGTCATTTCATCGTGCAATCTGTATCAACATGCGTAGTCAAATGGTGCAGATGATGAAGTAAAGTGAAAGGAATGGCCAGACAACAAGATTGACAAGGCGAAAGAGCTCCATTCTCCTTGTCAATCTTTTTGATTATTTTGTTAAATAAACATAAACGAAAGAAACCCTTGGTTTATGCTGTGTAATGAGAGGGAGGCAGGCGAATGAGTCATTGCAGTGGCTTAAAAAGCCACCCCCACTTTCACTGGTAAGGACTGTAAGTAAGGCTTTTTCCCCTTTTAGGGAGGGGCCGGGGTGAGCATTAGGCCTTAGTGAAAGCCTTCTGTTTCTACTTCCCATTCGTCCTTTACCGACTTTCCTGCCTTCATTCCTTTTGCCACAATGCGGTTCAATCCGGGTTGAAGCGTGACGTGGAAAGTGCAGAGCGAGATGTCGTTGGGTGTGAGAGCAGGCAACGGTTTGCCGTTGATGGTGAGCGTAACCGACTTACAATTGGAGAATACCCATAGGTCGATATCTCCCTTTTTGCGTTCCGTGCATCGCTTTCCTGCAATATATACCATTGGTTCGGGGTTCCAGTTGGCCTTGTAGAAGTAGTAGGCATCCTTCTTTGTCTTGCGGTCATGCGTCACAAGTCCTTTGTCGTTGATGCCCGGCCGGTCGCCTTCTGTGCGATGAGCAGCACTGAAATCAAACATGTTCCATACGAAAGAGCCCCAGAGGAAAGGCCTGTGTGAGATGATATCCCAATTGCGGATGTGGTAGAAAGTCTGCCAGTTTTCGGGATGCCACCAGCTGTTTGGTTGAGGCTGGATCAGCGAGTCTTGCTGTTGTCTGACGGAGGCGCCGGCTCCATATTCACTCAATGCGATGCAAAGTTGCGGGTACTTGGCATGCATTTCGTCAAGGAATGTGGCTAAGGTTGAGGGCGTAGAGCCATACCAACCGTCGTAACGGTTCCATGCCATCACGTCGGTAATGAAGTTCATTTCGCCCATTTGGTTGCTCGCGCAGGTAGTGAGTCGCGTGCTGTCTTCGGCATGTGCCAGCGTGTTTAGCTCGCGGATATAGTCTGAAGGATTGTCACCTTCGTATTTAAGTTCGTTGAACAATCCCCAGAAACAAATGCTTGGGTGATTGAAATGCTGTCGGATGAGTTCGCAAAGTTGCGCTTTTCCGTTGGCACGAAAACGCTCGCTGTCGACAAATCCCTTGTCGGCATAGCCGCCTGGCCCAACGAATGGGATTTCAGCCCAGGTCACAATGCCTGCCCTATCCATTTGATCGTAGGTGTAGCTTGAATGTGGATAATGGGCCAGACGCACGGCGTTGACGCCCATTTCGCGCATCAGTTTCACGTCTTCCCGGATATCTTCCGGCGCGAGGGCATTGCCCACAACGGCTCGGTCTTGATGTCTGCAAACACCATGCAGCTGTAAATGGCGACCGTTGAGGAAGAAACCGCGGGCAGGGTCGACTTTATAATAGCGTAGGCCCAAGGGCTGTTCAACCTCATCGAGCAGTGTTTTACCCTGCCACAGACTCACTTTCACCTTATAAGTAAAGGGGTCTTGCGTGCCATTCCATAGATGAGGACGGTGTATGGTGAATGGAATTGTGTGCTTTTCCACCATGGCTTGCGCCTCAAGACGGATGCTCTTCTGTTGTTTGCTGATGGATTTTCCGCCTGAAAACACTTCCACGGCAACCTCTACCTGCTGTGTTTTGTCGGTAGGATTGTCGAGCATGACATCGGCTTTCACGTCGGCCTGCTGTGCATCTACTTTCGTTTGGCGCAGGTAGATGCCTGGCGAAGCATAGTCAAGGGGCGAAATACAGACGTCGTTTGTCAGCAGTAAAGCCACGTTTCTGTATATTCCGCCATAGAAATTGAAGTCGCCCACGAGCGGCATTACATCGAGTTGCTCGGCATTGTTGACGCGGACGAGCAGTTGGTTCTTGGCGCCATAGATGAGTTTGTCGGTCAGTTCGAAGATGAAAGCGCCGTAACCTCCCCGATGTTCTCCAATGTGTTTGCCGTTCAAGAAGAGGTCAGTGGTGGTGTTTGCGCCTTCAAAACGGATGAAGATGCGGCGTCCCTGCCATGATGCGGGCACGAAGAGTGAACGGCTGTAGTTGCCTATTCCACGCTTGTAGTCGGGTTTTCCGCTGAGGGCATCAACGGCATTCCAGGTGTGGGGAAGGGTGACTTTATGACCGCTTCCCTTATGCACTTCATGGGAAAAGCGAAACAACCAGTCGTTATTCAGAGGGATAACGGCGCGCTGGGCGCTTGAAATCGTGGTCACAAAGACCAACGAAAGCAGCAGAAACAACCGCTGTATGGAGTTGCTTCTGCTGTGTGTAAAAGAGGTATAGTTGAGCATAAACAATCTTTTTTAAGGGTTGTCACGGGTCACAGTGCAGCGATATTGACCGCTGAGCGCTTGGTCATTGGCCGTGAGCGTGATGCGATAGATGCGGTCGCCCCACACCTTAGAGAGTCTCTGGTCGGTCAGTTCAACGGCTTCAACAGTGGGTTTGAACACGTTGGCATCATAGGAAAGCGTGGCTTTTACCTTGTTGATGTGCAGCTTGATGCGTCCTTTCTCGCTGATATCTACGTTTCCCCAAGTCATGAAATTCAGCTGGTTGGGAGCCTTTTTCATTTTTAAGCGATAGTCATCTGTAATGACAAGACGGTTTTTCTGGAGCTGATAAGCGCGTATCCAGCTGTCTACGGCAGCCTCTTCCGGATAGGCTTTGGCAATATCTGCAGTAAAGATGCAACGCTTTTCATCGGCACGAACCTGCGTTGCATGATATTGAGTTCCAAAGCTTTCGGGCTGTCCATTGATGATGGGAAGATTGTGATAGTTGCTCTGCATGGTCCATATCGTGTAGCGTTCGCTGCTGAAAGTCTTCTTGGTATAGGTGCCCACGCCGGCATCAATCAGCAGAGGAACGTTGTCAATGGCAAGGATGCAGGTGCCCACATCATTATGGTTGTGGCTTTCGTTGTTGTGTCCTCCCTTGGCAGCGAGGAACATATTGCCGGAGCGCATGTAGCAGAATTGGGTCTCAGGATACCACATAAAGCGCGGTGGGCGATAGGCAGTTGCCTCGCTTTTCAGCTTTGGAAGGCTGCGCAGATTTTCGAGTTCTTGATACAGGTCGAGCCAGGTGGAGGGCAGTTTCGGAGGATAAGCCTTCGCACGCATGGCTGCCATAGCCTTCATGATAGGGCTGTTGACGGCGACACCATAGCGATAAACGAGCATCGTATTAAGTTCGTTGGCTCGTGCAGAAGCGTCGGCAAAGTTGACAACCCATTCGTCTCCGATGTATGAAGCAGCGATATATTCGCCCATTTTCTTGATTTGTGGCTGCGAAAAGAAGTTTACTTTACCCCCTGTGATGAGTGACAAGCCAGAGAGATATTCAAAGAGTTTGCCGGCTGCATGCCCCCAATAGGAGGGGCCCTCCTCACATGCTCCGTCGCTTTTAACGTAGTTCAGGTATTCATCTACAGACTCCATGGAAAGACGGATGGCTTTGGTGAGTTCTTCAGGATTGTTTTCCAAGAGCATGAAGCAGAACAAGGCGTTGGCGTTACACCATGGTGTCCAGTTGTTGAGCAGACGGTCTTGTTTGTAATTTCGTGCCATCCACCAGAAGTCATTGCGTTTGAAGAACGGGGCAAGTTCGCGTCGTTGCAGTTCATAACGCAGTCGGTTGGCAATTATCGGGTCGACTTTATCAAACTCATCTTTCATGAAATAATACGTCCAAGCAAGCAGTTGTGCAATATCTCCTTGACGTAGTTCGAGAATTTCCTCACGATAATCAGGTAATGCCCTGTGGCTTTTCTGGTAGGCAGCAAGGTGGGCAGACTCGGCCCAAGAGGTCATTTCGCAGAAGAAGAACACGCCGTTAATCAAGTCATCTACAAAGCGTCCGCGTCCTTCTGCAAGTTCAGCTACAAGCAAACGACTCAGCACGTTGATGTTTTGGTTATAGGGTTTTTGCATGGTTGTACGGTTCCCTGACCGTTCATAATCAAGGAAATCTGTGGCCCGGACAACCTGCCATTGATAGTCAAGATAGCGCTCGCCAGCCTCTATAATGAGCTTTTTCTCAGCACCAAGTAAGGTTTCCCAACCTGCACGGTCGGCATATTTGGGATAAGGAACCCACTGTTGATGCATCACAAGTGAACTCTGTATGAGGGCTTCTGAGGCGTTGTTTTGTAGTAGATTTCGCTTTTCATAGGCCCGCGAAGTGCACAGAACCGTGAAGAGTAAGCATATTATGAAAATCGTTTTCTTCATCATTTTAGCATTAAATCAAAAAAGATTCCCGCACAGATTCACATCTCGCGGGAATCACCATTCATGTACATATATAACCTAAAACTACCAATCTGGGTTTTGAGTGAGGTTTCCGTTCTTTTCTATTTCGTCTGCCGGTATCGGCCATAGATAGTCACGTTTCGTCACAGAACGCACGTAGCGGAACTTTCCTGTGATATCGGTTTCTTTCCGTTTGTCAAGAGTTTCCAAGAGTTTCCAGCGTTTGAAATCACTGAAACTCCATCCTTCTCCTGCAAGTTCGACAGCTCTTTCATGCTTGATTCTCTCGAATACTTCATCCTTGGTCGTTGCTTTCAGATAGGCAGGCCCACTGTTGATGCCAGGCATCTCGACACTCTTGCGTGCTCTTACCTGATTGATCAAGGCCACAGCTTCGTTCTGATGGCCTAATTCATTCTGGCATTCTGCCATCATGAGCAATACGTCTGCGTATCTGATCAATGGGAAGTTGATAGGTGTGTGAGCGCGGTTGTTGATGGCTCCTCCCATATTTCCCTCGGGAACGAACTTGCGCCAGAGATAGGTTTCATAGTTACCATTGACGCGGATGTAGCCTTTTCCACTCGTAATAGAGGGCGCAATAACAAATTCGCAGTCCTCTTGTGCATTGGCAAACCAGCCGGTATAGTTTGTATAAGGCAAGATTACGGTTGCATTCATGCGTGGATCGCGCTTGCTATACATCTCCAACAGTTTTGCTTTTCCTGCCGGGTAAGCCTTCACTTTGCCTTTCTCCATTGTGGCACGGAAGGTTTTTACCTTGACATTATTATCGGTCTTGATGCCTGGGAACCAATCATCCCAGTCGAAAGGACGCCCATCTTTATACTCATAAGTGTCTACAAAGTGTTGAGAAACCATGACATTGTTCCAGCAACTGCCAAAGGTTTCACGGGCTCCCATGTAGAAACACATCGGCATTCCATGGTCTGTGCCGACTCCCCCCATGTTCTGAATGGCGAAAATCATTTCAGATGACTCGTCACCTCCTGGCTTAAAGAGTCCTGCATAGTCGTTATAAAGCGCGTATTTCCCTGAAGCTACGACCTTCTCAAAGCACTCTAAGGCTTTCTTATACTCTTTAGCATACAGATAAACCTTACCGGTCAATGCAATAGCTGCATATTTTGTAGCACGTCCATAGTTAGCTTTATCCCAAGCTTCAGGCAGTTTATCGGACGCTTCTGCAAGGTCTTTCAATACAAACTCGCGTACCTTTTCAATTGGTTCACGGGGATTTTTCATCTCACTATAGCTTTCGCTGACAACTACCGACTCGTCATAGACAGGCACACCACCGAAGAAATCCATGAGTGTGAAATAGTAAAGCGCACGCATGAACTTAGCTTCAGCCTTGTATTGAGCTTTCAGTTCATCAGTCATCTCACAGCGGTCAACATTCTGTAATACGCCATTTGCACGTGCGATGCCTTCGTAAATACCTTGCCATTTACCCAATACTTTCCCGTTTTTCACGTCATAGGTACCACGTTGTACAGGCTGATACGATGGTGGGGCATATCCCATAGCGATACCTCCTAAGCCGTCCAATGAGAATTGGAGACCGAAAACATCCGGCTCCTGCATTTGACTATAGACAGCCATCATCGCCTCCTTAGCATGCTCTTCGTTCTTATAGAATTGCTTGGAGCTTAGTTGATCGGCAGGAACTCTATCCAGATCGTAGCAGCTATGCAGGGACATTGTCATTGCAATAGCAGCAATCGTTATATATTTGATTTTCATATTATCATGTATTTAGAATGAGACATTCAGACCAATTACAGCCTGTTTCATTGAAGGATATGCCATTCCACTTACTTCAGGGTCGAAACCCTTATACTTAGTGAAGGTAAAGAAGTTCTCCAAACTGCCGTAGATGCGCACCCGTTCGATATGGATCTTTGCAGTCAGTGCCTTAGGAAGCGTGTAACCTAATTGGATATTACGAATCTTTACGAAGCTCTTGTTCTCCAAATAGAAGTCGCTATACTTCGTGTTCTGCTCGTCTTGATATTCCACAAGGCGGGGATATTTTGCATCGGTACGGCCTTCATACCAGCGTCCATCGGCTATTTCCTTGTTGATTTGGTAACCGTAGCGCACGGTAGGAGTGTTGTATGCCGCATGCTGCCAATACACCTTGGCACCGAATGCGCCTTGTATCAAGGCAGAGATATCAAAGCCTTTCCATGCAGCATTAAGGCTCAAGCCCATGATGAACTTAGGATTGGGACCGTCGCTGACAATCTCTTTATCGTTGTTGTCAATGACACCATCACCATTTACGTCCTTATAAAGCAGGTCACCTTTCTTAGGTGTGCCGAAAGCTGCAAATGGATTGACTTTCTTTCCGTCTGCACCTATAGGCGCATTATCAATGATTTCCTGAACGCGTTTCATGTCTTCATCGGTCTGCAAGAGTCTTTCAACGCGCAGGAGATACTGAGAATTGATGCTGTGTCCTTCCCAAATAAGGTTTGCACCACTGATAGCCATACCCCCTTTATCCTTGCCTTTGAACTTGTTGACTTTGTTCTTGATGAACGTGAAGTTGGCAGTTGCACCATAACTGAATTCATTCACACGGTCTTGCCAACCCAAAGTAAACTCTACACCTTGGTTGGTTACGGTTGCACTGTTAACCTTTGGAAGGCTTGTTGTACCGTGCACAGCAGGTGCGGGAAGATCAATCAGGATATCGGTCGTACGTTTATTGAAGTAATCAAACGTTCCCGTCAGTTTGTTTTTGAAGAAACCAAAGTCAAAACCAAGGTCGAATACATTAGTGGTTTCCCATGATAACTTTTCGTTGGCCAAGGCTGTCTGTGCCATACCTGTCACCATTGTATTGCCTAAAACATAATTCAACTCGCCTTTCTTGCTCGTGTAAAGTGACTGTGAAGCATAGTTACCAACAGCATTGTTACCCAATGAACCATAAGAAACACGAAGCTTCAGGTTGCTTAACTGACCATTGAAAGCACCCTCCATGAACTTCTCTTGATCCATACGCCATGCTGCAGAGAGTGATGGGAAATATCCCCAACGCTTGCTTTTCTGGAAGCGTGATGAACCGTCGGCTCTGAGATTGAACTCCATTAAATAGCGATCTTGCCAGTTAAGGTTAAGTCGGCTGAAGTAAGAACGCATGGCCCATTCAGACAATCCACCGTCAGCGCTGGCCTGACCTGTAGCGCCATCGAGCACACTCATGCTCAAGTCAATCAGGTCTTGCTTGGTAACATTGATGTCTTTTGAACGGTAAAGCTCCTGACTGGCACCCAACATGAAGTTCATGGTGAGGTTGTTCTTGAAGTATTTACTGTTGTATCTTAGCACTATATCATTGAAATAGCGTTCTATCTTGCTGTTTTTATTATAGATATTGAACTTCGATTTGGTCGTGTAAGTCTTTTGCTCTGTCTGGAAGTTCCAGCCTTCCTGTACCACAGGCTTACGCATAATGTCCTCGTCGAGCAGTTCATATGAGTAGCTCAATGCCACAGAAAGTCCCTTCATAGGCTTGATTGTGGCAAGGAAACGAGGGTGGAAGTTGTTCTTACGGTCGGTTCCTGCCCACTTATATGCACGTATCAATGGGTTGTTGTTAGCACTCTGAGCGGCGTCTTCCTCATTGTTCATAGCACCAAATCTGCCGTCGGGAGCACGGAAAACCATACCCGGAGTCGTTGCAGAAGTATAGGTGAAGACGTTGTCAATCTCGTTATATCCGGGCTGCATGTCTGATACATAGCCGCTCATCTGGAAGCCGATGTTGAGCCATTTGGCTACATCTGCATCGAGATTCAAACGTCCGTTGTATTTCGTAAAGCCTGCATTATGCATTACACCGGGATTATTCATGAAGCCGAATGAACCATAGAAACGTATCTTGTCTGATCCTCCGGAGACAGAGATGACATGGTTTGTTGAAGCAGAGCTTTTGAAAGTCTCGTCCACCCAGTCTGTATTAGGATACTGCAAAGGGTTCTTACCTGCGTCATTGCGCCATGCATCAATTGATTTCTGGCTGAAAGGAGCTTTCTTCCCACTGTTAGCATAGCCCTCATTAATGAGTTCCATGTAGCGTGCATAGTCTGAAACAGGGGTCAGAGTCTTGCGAATTGACTCGAAAGAAACATAACCATTATAGTCAACCTTTATTTTACCACTCTTTCCACTCTTGGTAGTGATGAGGATAACACCGTTAGCTGCCCGTGAACCATATATCGCTGCAGAGGCTGCATCCTTAAGAACGGAGATGGATTCTATGTCTTGTGGATTCACAGTATTAATGCCGGCTTCCGATCCATCGATGATAACCAATGGCGCAGAAGAGTTCAATGTGCCTTGGCCGCGCACCAGAATAGACGCGTTGTCATCACCGGGACGGTTGTGATTTGAAGTCACCGAGACTCCGGCTGCTAAGCCGGCAAGTGCCTGGGAAACGTTAGTGAGCGGACGACTTTCGGCAAGTTTCGACACATCAATTGACGAAACAGAACCTGTCATGTTTACTTTCTTCTGTGTTCCATAGCCAACAACAACCACTTCATTCAGCAGTTTGTTGTCTTCTGCCAAGGTGACATTCAAGGTTTTCCGCCCTCGGAGTTTGATTTCCTGTGTCGTATAGCCTACGCTCGAAACGATAAGCACGGCATCCGCTGATTTCACTTTCAGCGTAAACTGGCCGCTGAGGTCGGTCACGCAGCCGTTAGATGTTCCTTTTTCCATGACCGTAGCACCGATCATTGGGCCCATAGCGTCAGATACATGGCCTGTTACTGTCACCAAATCCTGTGCAGTAGCCATTGGCATTTGGCCGTTCTCGCTCGTCCCTGTCATTGTAGTTCCGGCATGAACTGACATTGAAGTCAATGCAAGCGTAGTACAGAATAGGGCCTTTTTCCAAGGTACATTACTGTTTTTGTTTCTCATAAAGTTAAATAAGTGTTAGGTTAATAATTGGAAAGTCCCAAAAGATTATTACGTTATTTCGGTGACAAATTTAGCATATTAGGGCATAATGGAATGGTAAAATAGTTCAAAAGAATTACAAATTTGTACAAAAGCATGTATTTATTTGAATTTTATGGAATAACACTTAAAGTTCAGGAGCAAAGCGGTTTCTTCGGAGTTGCCATATGTTTCATGCCTTTTAAAAGTTGATACAGCCTATAGAAACTTTTTGATGAACATCCCTGAAGCCTGGCTGAAGACTCATAATGCACAGTCTAAAGCCCAAGATGACGCATGGGCTTGCATTATGTTTTTTTAAGGAAAAACTCAAAATAATCAACAAAAACTATTTTTACAAGAGCCAGCAACAATTGGCTTGCACGCTCATCTGCATCATGTTACACAGCTATTCCCATCATTTCACCTTGCATTTTGCATCAGAACACATCGCCATCTGCGTCAAGTTATCGTATAGTTTGCGTCAAATTACGCTGTGATTTGACGCAGATTGCATTGCGTTTTGCCACAAGACATGAAAAAAGGGAAAGCGCGTTGTCACTTTCCCTACGGCAAAGATAATCAATTTTTGAGGCGAATGCAAATCCTGTTTGAATTTGATTGACAAACAGAGTGCTGCAATCTCCGTTTTCATTCATAATCCTTACAAAATCATTCAAAAGTCTTGTTTTTCGGTTACACCTATCTAAATAAAATGTTATCTTTGTGATGTCGTGTGACAATATCGTTCACACGAGGCTCAAAAACAATGTAATAAAACCAAATTCCGACATACAATGAAAACATTTCAGCCTATACCTATGGGCCACTTCTCGGTTGCCTTGTCTGCCATGTTCTTGGCAGTGGCATCGTCAGCCCGGGCACAAGATCGCGTTGACAATCGTCCGAACATCATTCTTTTCATGGTAGACGACATGGGCTGGCAAGACACTTCGCTGCCTTTCTGGACCCAACGCACGATGTATAATGACCGCTACGAAACGCCCAATATGGAGCGATTGGCAGCGCGAGGCATGATGTTCAGTCAGGCTTATGCATGTCCGATCAGCTCGCCAAGTCGGTGCAGTCTGATGACGGGAAGCAATGCTGCACGCCACAGAGTGACCAACTGGACATTGGAAAAGAACAAGTCTACCGACCTCAAAGACGACCAATTGACGCTTCCCGAATGGAATTATAACGGCATCAGTGGCGTTGAAGGATGCCGCAACACCTATAGGGCGACCTCGTTTGTCAACCTCCTTCAGGCCTCAGGTTATCACACCATACATTGCGGAAAGGCTCATTGGGGTGCACGGGATACGCCTGGCGAAGACCCACATCACTGGGGATTTGAAGTCAATATCGCAGGACATGCGGGCGGAGGGCCTGCGACTTATCTCAGTGAACGCCACTATGGAAACGCTGACAACCCTGCAAAACAGCACAAAATGGCTATCCCCGGGCTTGAAAAATACTGGGACACAGGCACCTTTCTCACGGAGGCTTTGACGCGTGAAGCACTGAAATCGCTCGACAAGGCCAAGCTTTATAACCAGCCGTTCTACCTTTACATGTCTCATTATGCGGTGCATATTCCCATTGATCGTGACCCACGTTACTATGACAAATACCTGAAGAAAGGGCTCTCGGAGAAAGAGGCTGCCTATGCTTCTCTCGTGGAAGGAATGGACAAGAGCCTTGGAGATATCCTTGATTGGCTTGATAAAAACGATGAAACCCGACGCACGATAGTCATCTTCATGAGCGACAATGGGGGCTATGCCACGGGAAGTCAATGGCGCGATCAGCCGCTTTTCACGCAGAATTCGCCGCTTAAATCGGGCAAAGGTTCCATGTATGAGGGTGGAATTCGCGAGCCGATGATTGTCAGTTGGCCTGGAACGGTGAAGCCGGGTTCCGTGTGCAGGCAATATGTGATGATAGAAGATTACTTCCCCACCTTACTTGAAATGGCAGGCATCAAGCATTATAAGGTGCCGCAAAAGGTTGACGGAAAGAGCTTCATCCCATTGCTGAAAGGCACAGGAGACCCCTCCCGCGGGCGCATGCTCGTGTGGAATTATCCCAATGTCTGGGGCAATGTAGGGCCTGGCATCAGCCTGAACTGTGCTATTCGCGAGGGCGACTGGAAGCTTATCTATAACTACAAGACCCACGAGAAGGAGCTTTATGACATTCCTAATGACATCGGCGAAGCACATAATCTCGCTGCCGAACGCCCGTCAATCGTGAAGAAACTTTCGAAGAAACTCGGCAACTATCTTCGTAAGGTCGCTGCACAGCGCCCGTCAGAAAAGGCAAGCGGCACTCCATGTCCGTGGCCCGACGAAGTAAAATAAGGCCTCATGCGCAGGCAAAATGCCTGCGCATGCCGTCTTTGTTTAGTATTATTGTACGACAGAAAGATATCTGTCAGCATTCAGAACGAAATCTATGACTACCATTTCTCCCTTTGCACGTCCGCTGTATGTGATGCTCAAGCCTGTTGGCGCGGCCTGTAATCTCGCGTGTAACTATTGTTATTATCTTGAGAAATCAAACCTCTACAAGCACCAGCCGAAGCGACAGATGAGCGAAGAACTGCTCGAACGCTTCGTCAAGGACTATATTGAAGCACAGACCATGAATGAAGTGGTCTTCACATGGCATGGTGGTGAGCCTACTCTTCGCCCGCTTTCGTTCTATCAGAAGGCTGTGGAATTTCAGAAGAAGTATGCCGGAGGTCGCATCATTCATAACTCGCTGCAGACCAACGGCACGCTGCTTACCGATGAATGGTGCCGTTTTCTGAAGGCGAACAATTGGCTTGTAGGCATCTCTATCGATGGTCCTGAAGCTTTTCATGACCGTTATCGGCGCGACAGTCAGGGCAGACCATCGTGGCAGAAGGTTATGGAAGGCATTCAATTGCTGCAACATTATGGTGTGGAATGGAATGCCATGGCCGTTGTCAACCGCTATAATGCTGCTCATCCGCAGGCTTTTTATCGCTTTTTCAAAAGTATAGGGTGCCAGTATATCCAGTTTGCTCCCATCGTAGAACGTAACATGCAACATGCCGACGGCCGCCATTTGGCATCGATTGGTGACGCTACCGATGCGCCCGTTACCGACTTTTCGGTCACTCCCGAGCAATGGGGAAGCTTCCTTTGTGGGCTTTTCGACGAATGGGTTAAGCAGGATATAGGTCGCGTTTTCGTTCAGATTTTCGACAGCATGCTGGCGAATTGGGTCGGTGTTGCACCCGGATCGTGCATCTATGCCAAGGAATGTGGACACGCAGGAGTAATGGAATACAACGGAGATGTGTACTCTTGTGACCACTTTGTGTTTCCTCTGTACAAGCTTGGAAACATCAATGAGCACACATTGATAGAGATGTTATACGGCGAAAAGCAGCGACGTTTCAGCCAACTCAAGTATAACAAGCTCCCCCGTCAATGCAAAGAGTGCCGTTGGGCCTTTGCATGTCATGGTGAATGTCCTAAGAATCGCTTTGTCAACGACCGCTATGGCAATCCCGGTTTGAATTATCTTTGTGCCGGTTATCGCCGTTTCTTTGAGCATATTGCACCCACAATGGACGAAATGAAGAAAGCGTTTACGGTGGAATGAAGCCCTCTTTAATCTGAAAGGAAAAGCTTCATGTCATGAAGAACATCGTTTATTCCGTCCCGTTTCGATAGGCCGAAGGCTGTTGTTGATATCTGTCTTTAAAACATTTGCAGAAATATCGTGGACTTGAAAAACCGTTTTTATAACTGATTTCGGCTATACTGAGGTGAGGGTTCTCACGTAACATCTTCGCCGCCTTACGCAATCGAATTCGCATAATGAATTCATTCGGCGTCTGTCCTGTCAGGTTTTTCCACTTCGTGAACAGGCTTGTACGCGACATTCCCATTTCTCTTGCAAACACATCAACGCTGAATTCCGAGTTCATATAATGTTTGTCAATGATGTTCATTGCGCGATCAAGCATCTCTTTATCAAGCGGATTGGAGGCCAACATGTTGGCTTCGGTGTGCGGATGCTCGCCGAATTTGCGTTGAAGCAGGCGTCGGGAGTTGATGAGATTGTTGCATCTTGAAATCAGAAGTTCGTTATTAAACGGCTTTGTTATATAGTCGTCGGCTCCTGTTTTCAGTCCTTCGAGTTCCTGTTCTACGGCAGTTCGAGCCGTAAGAAGCACCACGGGAATGTGGCAAATGGCGAAATCTTCCTTGATAATCTTACAGAGTTCGATACCCGACATATTAGGCATGAGCACGTCACTGATGATGATATCCGGCATTTCATCGCGTATAACTTCGAGTCCTTCCTGTCCATCTACGGCCGTAAGTATGCGATAGTAAGGACTGAGAACCGTCATCAACAGTTGTCGGATGTCGTCATTGTCTTCCACAATCAATATCGTAGCCTCTTCAATTCCTTTCATTTCGCGGACAGGAGGCATGGCATCAGCTTCCAAGACGATGTCAAGTTGAGGCTGAATCACTTTATCTTCAACGGTTTCCTCTGTCTTCTTGTCTTCTTTCTTCACTTTGATTTCGTCCTCCTTGAAGTGGTCTTTGCCCAAAGGAAGCGTCACGACAAAGGTTGTTCCCTCATTGATTACGGAGTCTACGCTAATGGTTCCGTGATGTTGTTGCACGATGTTCTGGGTCAGATTAAGGCCAATGCCCGTGCCCATTTCGGTCAAAGATTCGAAATCCCGAGCCTGATAGAAGCAGTCGAACACGTGGGCAAGGTCGGTTTCTGCTATGCCTTTGCCAGTGTCGGTGACGCGAAGGATGACCTGTTGGCCGTCACATTCGGTCGTCACATTGACGTTTCCACCCTGCGGAGTATGTTTCAATGCGTTCGAAATGAGGTTGTTGACCACCTTTCTCATTTGCCTTTTGTCAATCCAAACCTCTGCATCTGTGCCCTCATTCACGTTTAGTGTGACGTCATTGCTATTGGCGTATTCCTTAAACATGTTGCAGATGTTGCCCACAAATGCCGACCAATCCACAGCTTCTACGCAGAGATGGGCCAATGATTGCTCGTGTTTCTTGAAATCAAGCAACTCTGAAATCAGATCGCGCAGCAGGTTGCTGTTGCGGTAGATGCCTTGAAGTTTGTTGTAGATGTCGGCAGTAAACCGCTGGGTATGCAGCAAAGACTCGGCCAACCCGATGATAACTGTGAGCGGAGTCCTGATTTCATGCGACACATTTGTAAAGAAACGAATCTTCGATTGATTGCGTTCTTCGATGTCTTTTGCATGTTGTTGTTCGTATTTCAACGACTCTGCCAACCTGATACGCTTGCGATAGCTGCGTATGAGCCAATGAGCAATAAGGCCGAGCAGTACAAGATAGCCCATATAAGCCCACCAGGAGCGATACCATGGAGGCAGAATGCGGATGCCGAGTCGGGCAACAGGCGATGCCGTTCCCGCCGAGCGCAGTTCTAAGGTGTAGTCTCCCGGGGCCAAATCAAAGAAGTCTATCTTCTTTTGTCGCGTCCCGATGGGGAACCATTGATTGGAGGAACCGACAAGCCGATACTCAAGAGGCTGCGTGTTTGCCCGGATATGGTTGGATGATGCGTATTCAATACTGATGACAGAACGTTCATAACTGAGTTCAATCTCATTGGTGTAGCGCAATGTATGCTTAAGAATCTCGGTCTGATCTCCCGGCAAAATCTCCTGTCCATTGATATAAAGACCGGTGAAACGGAGGTTATATGGCTTCGTCTTCTTGTGCAGGTCGCGTTCCCTGAAGGATACCATGCCGCGCACACCACCAAGATAAACCGTGCCCGAACGTGTCACATAGAGGGCATTTTCGTTAATAGTGGCCAACGGAAAACCATTGTCTTTGTTGTAGTTTCGAAAGGTCTTGTGCTGGATGTTGAATACCGAAAAGCCCTGATTGGTGATGAGAAGCAGTTCGTTATTGCTCAAGGAAGAGGGTGCAATGGCATAAACACAGCTGCCTGTAAGCCCTTCGTGCCGACCGTAATTGATGAAACTGTCGTGGCGTTCGTCGTAAAGGTCAATGCCATCGTTGGCAGTTGACAGCCAGATACGCCCCTGGCGGTCGGTCATGACGTTATTGATATTGTTGCAACTGAGGCTTCCCTTGGCCTGGGTTCGCTGGTAATGGCGGAATTTCCCCGTAGAGAAATCATAGCAATAGACGCCGCGCGACTCGGTGGCAATCCACAAACGGCCGTGTCGGTCGATGCAAAGTCCCTGCACGATGCGTAGTTTTTCCTTGGCCAGGAGTGGCGTAAAGGTTTCTTTCTCGGGATCCATCATGACAACACCTTCCTGTGTTGCGATGACCAACTGACAGCCGTGGGGTTTGATATCCCTTACAATATCGGAGGGAAGCGACTTCGGATTGCCTGCCTCATGCCTGTAGCTGCGACTCTTTCCGCTTGAAAGTTCGATGCGGTCGAGGCCTCCAAGGTGAGTTCCCACCCACATCGTACGCCGCGTTTTGTCGAAGAATATGGCCTTGAGATTATTTTGTGTAATCGCAGTTCCGGGCAGGTTATGGTGTGAGAAGACTTGTGTGTGGGGATTATAGATGTTGAGTCCGCCCCCTTCCGTACATATCCAGAGGTTTCCTTTGTTGTCTTCGGTCATGCGCCCCACTATCTGGCTGCTCAGTCCGGGCCTGTTCTTTTCCTGCAAGCGATATTGAGTATAGATTTCATATTCAGGATTAAAGTAGTTCACTCCACCGAAATAGGTGCCCACCCACAGTGTTCCCTGATTGTCTTTGATGATGCTCCAGATGCTCGAATTGGTCAGACTCTTTTCCTGTGTGTTTGCCGTGAAGGTAGAAGAAGCCCCGGTTCGTGGGTTGTAACGCGTCAGACCGAGGTATGTTCCTATCCACATCACGCCCGAATTGTCCTCACAAAAGGTGCGCACGAAATTCGAAACGAGCAGTTTTCCCTTACGAGTGTTGGTGCATTTTCCTTGTGGATCAATCGTCCAAAAGCCGTCGTTCCAGCTTCCTATCCATATTGTTTTGGCATAATCTTCATAGATTTGGGTGATATATCCCGTTGTAATGGGGTGTGAGAGTCGGCCCGAAGCATAGCAATAGACGCCACTTCCGCGCGTCCCTATCCACATCCGACCGCGCGTGTCAACCGTGATGCTCGTCACGGTTGACTTTGTAGGCAGTGTGATATAGCTTTTACTGCGTCCTGACTGCCCTTCGACAGTCATGATTTTATGCTTGTCACTGTAGTAAAGTCGGCCGTGATAGCAGATTGCTCCGATGTTGTTGTCGTATTTCAGTGTTTTGAATTGGCGCGTCATCAGGTCGAGTCGGGCTATTCCTTCCGAGCAAAGCAGGTAGAGATTACGGTTGCCATCGCCCGTGATATGCATCACATTGTTGCAGAAAAGGCTTTTCGTGTCACCGCTTTTATTGGTATAAATGCGCAGATGATTACCGTCATAGCAGTTCAATCCCATGCGTGTGGCAATCCAGATGTTGCCATCTCGGTCGGCATAAAGGCTGTTTACAGAGATTTGTGAAAGGCCTTCGTCGGGCGTGAGATGGTCAAATGCAATGTTTTGTGCCCTGTTCTGACCGACAGAAAGTGTCAGCAGAAAGAACAAGACAATATATTTTATGGTATGTTTTTGAAAGGAAACCATGGCTACCCGATGTTAGTTTTGGTTAGAGAGTTGTCATTTATATATGTAATGTGTTTGCAATATTCGGAAAAAAAAATGAAATATGCAAGAAAAAGAATTACGAATTAATGTAAAATCTGTTTGGTATTCCTTGGCTTGCAGGTTTATTCAAAAGGCGTTTCTGTTGTTTTATGTTGTTCATGGCGTGGGGTTCGGCCCTGCTTTCTCAGGCAGACAGCATGGTGGAAACGGTCTGTTTTCATCGTGTTTTCCTGACATACGAAAGGTATGTTAATTCTTGTCACGAATGTTTACAATAGCCTTTATCAGATGAACGCATTTGAAAAGCGGGTTATTCTTTTTCAAAATAGGCCCCGTTTTTTAGGATTTTGCAATGTATTGACAGTCAGGTGGTTATGAAATTTAAGGCAAAACAGGAGTTAAAATCACAGGAGAAGGTGCTGCGATTTGCGTCAAATCACCGCGTATTTTGCATGGAGTTACTGCGCAATCTGCATCAGAAAGCGAGGTAAAGTGACTGGAGTTGCATGGCAAGGGGATAGAAATGAGAGCACCGAAGCCTTGAAATGGCTTCTCACGCTGACGGAAACGAGGTTTTTGTTTCTATTTGGGCGTGGAGAAAAGTGTTAAAAATGAGGAAGGAAGTTGACAAAAACTAATGCATAATGCACAATGCATAATTCATAATTTGTAATGTTGAATGAGTAGTGTTGAATTGTTGTTAATGCATAATGCACAATGCATGATGCATGATTCAGATAGGAAATGAGGAGCGGGGAAAGTGGCGTTCTGTTTTAATTCATAGGGTGATATTCTGCCGTTTGCATTTGTTAAATAAGCTGTATATAAGATAAAACTCATTTTTTTGCGTGAGAAAACGGGATTTTTATCTTAAATTTGCGTGAAAATCTAATTTAAATTTAAATGCTATTACTATGCAAGGAAAAACCAAAAGCAAACAGGAACAGATACTCTTGAACTTTGAAATAGGTGGAACCCCGGTGGATATTATCCCTTTAGGCGACGGCCTTATCAACGACACTTACAAGGTGATGATGCCTTCGGGAGAGCCGCATGACTATGTGCTTCAGCGCATCAACCATCATATTTTCACCGATGTTGAATTGCTGCAACATAATATTGATGTCGTCACAAGTCACATTCGGGCAAAGCTCGAGGCAGCCGGTGAGACGGATATCGACAGGAAAGTGCTGCAGTTTGTACCTACCAAGGAGGGTAAAAGCTATTATCAGACGGAAGAAGGTGACTTCTGGCGCGTCTCTGTTTTCATTCCACGGACACAGACTTTTAATCAGGTGACACCGCAGAATGCCTATGATTGTGGCCGAACTTTCGGTCGTTTCGAGTCAATGCTCACGGATGTAGAAGAGAAACTCGGTGAAACTATCCCCGATTTCCATAACATGGAGCTGCGCATTCGACAGCTTCGGGAGGCTGTGAAGGCTGATGCTGCAGGTCGTTTGCATGAAGTGAGTGCACTTATTGACAAGATTGAGCAGCACGCTGAAGCCATGTGCAGGGCTGAAAAGCTTTACCGTGAGGGGCAATTGCCTAAGCGTCTCTGCCATTGCGATACGAAAGTGAACAATATGTTGTTTGATGAGACAGGACAGGTGCTGTGTGTCATCGACCTCGATACCGTCATGCCAAGCTTTGTGTTCTCTGATTATGGCGACTTCCTACGCACGGCAGCCAATGCAACCCGCGAGGATGATCCCGATGTTTCGAAAGTAGCATTGCGCTGGGATGTCATCGAAAGCTTCACGAAAGGCTACATTGAAGGCACTCGCCACTTCCTGACGGACACCGAACGAGACATGCTTCCCTTTGCAATGCAGCTCTTCCCATACATGCAGTGCGTGCGTTTCCTTGCGGATTATATCAATGGTGACACCTATTATAAAACCACTTATGCGGCTCATAACCTTGACCGTGCGCACAATCAATGGCGACTTTTCGAGCTGACTCTTGCGGGAGAAGACCGTCTTCAGCAGTTTGTCAAGACGCTGTAGGAAAGAAGATAAGTCTAAAATGAACATAAAAGATTTCCTCATGTGCATCATGTTTGACACTTGAAACATGGGAATGAAACAAAAAGCCAACACGTTTCGTGTTGGCTTTTTGCGGCTATGATGCTGTGAAAGGGTGGCCGTTTGGTGTAAAAGTCACTTATGGAAAGGCAGGAGAAACTGTGGGTTGTAACGTCAAAGGTCTTTGTATGGATTGTTATTCCATGTTCTTACGAGTCTCAATAAGTAGCTTCTTGCCGACTTGCTCTTTACCTTGTGGATATCTTCTTCTATCATCTCGCGTGGCAATTGCTGTTTCTCCTCCTTACAGTGTTGCGCCCAATAGTATATGTCTTCTATTTGGGCAGAGAGGATTTCGTGTCCGCGGTGGTCGTAAATCCATTGCCAATAAGCCCCCATGTCGTAGTTTCGGCGCATCATTTCGTAAGCGAAACGCCCGGCAGGACTTCTTAGTTCGCAGATCATGTTCTTGGGACGAACTTCCTTGTAGCCGTTGATGAGCGGACAAACCTCATAAGTCTGCGACCAAGGATAGGCATCAATGTCACGTGAAGGCGTAGCTATGACATGGTTGGCCACGCGCTTTTGCAGATAGAAACGATGATTTCTGACTTCATATAGCCAGCGAATGGTGTCGGTTTTCGCAATGCAAAACACCTCGAAATGCGTGGCGTCAAGGCGTTGATAGTGGCCAAGAGGATTTTCTAAACTGTCTCTTCGAATACTTGCTTTTATGATATTGGGCTTGCCGGGCATGTGTTTTTCCTCTGCATCCCAATAGCCTAAGTCAAGCTTGTCAAGTCGTTTTCCCTGCGGACTGAACAGATAAAGTTCCACATTTCCACAATGGGTAAATGCTAAGGCATAGTCATCGGCGAAGCGTTGGATAGAAAGAAGAATGTCAGGAAAGGTGTCAATGGCACTGCCTTTCAGCCGATAAACCTGTTCTCCTGAAAGCAGAAGACCATGGTTCTCATCAGCAAAAGGCTGTGGAATGGAGTCCATGATGAGGCTGTCGGGATTGAGATGGAATGCTTGCATGAATGGAATCTCGGAGCGTTGGCAGCTGAGCAGCAGCAGTATGGATAGGAAGAAAAGGGGCAAAAGTTTGGTTCTCATTGTTGTTATGATGTTTGTTGCAAAGATAATGATTATTTTATAAAAGTGTTTTTTCTTTTTGTTTTTTGCTTCCTTCGTGAGAAATAAACTACCTTTGCTATTGAAAACTGCATGCCGTGGCAGCTTGGTTGTCGTGCATGTTCAGTTTGAGGGTTCAATAAAAAAAGTTTCATTTGCCGTTGTTTAACGGCATTATCGTTTCTAAAAATGTTAGAAGTTCTTCAGCCTTACCTTGCCATTACCCTGAAACTTGTTACGGGAATGATTGGCATTTTGGTCTTTCTGCGCATTGCGGGAAAAGCACAAATGGCGCAGATTACCCCACTCGACACCGTGAGTGCATTTGTTATCGGTGCTTTAGTCGGTGGTGTGCTCTACAACCCCGACATGTCGATGTGGCATATCCTGTTTGCTTTGGCCGTGTGGACAGGTTTCAATATGCTCGTAAGATTTTGCATGCGGTCGGCACGTTTGCGTCATCTCATCAAGGGAACAAGTTCTTATTTGGTGCGCGATGGCATCATCAACTTCGAAGCTTTCAAGCGAAACAGTCTTGAAATGGAGCAATTTCGCCTGCTGTTGCGACAGAAAGGCATCTTCTCAATGTTTGATGTTGACGATGTTTTGTTTGAGACTAATGGCGCCGTTACGGTGCTTTCGACCAACAGAACGCCTCAGTCACATCTGCTGATTAATAATGGTGAAATCGTAGACAGCACGCTCATACAGTGTGATAAAACTAAAAACTGGGTGCTTCGCAATCTTAAGAAGAATGGTTTCGAGCGTCCCTCTGAACTCTTTTGCATGGAGTGGACACCGCGTCGAGGTTTTTATTTTGTCACTTTCAGTGGCGATGTCAGACGTGGAAAAGAGGAAGTTTCGGCCGAAGAGATTGAAAACGAAAATCAAGCTTAAGGGATAAAGCAAAGTGCCAAGGCGCATGTAATGATGCGTCTTGGCACTGATTATAAATTTGTATCTGCTTATTTTTTCTTTGGAGAAGCGGCAGAAAGAGAATTACATCTTGTCTTTCTTGGCAGCTTTCTTGCCCTGTGCTTTCTTAGCTGGACATTTCTTAGCGTCTTTCTTGCAGCATGCACCTTTCTTATCTGCCTTTTTGCAGCAGGCTCCGGATGTCTTGCAATCTTTCTTGCACGCCATATCACACTCATGTTTTGCATCTTTGCACTGCTTGTCTTTAGTGCATTGTTCTGTCTTCTCGCACTTCTTTTCTGTGCATTTCACAACCTGAGCATTTGCAAATCCAAATGAAGCAACCACGAAAGCTGCACATAACATAATCTTTTTCATAATCTTTTCTTTTTTAATTCAACGCTGCAAATATACGTTGAAGTAATGAAATGAAGAAAAATATTATTAGAAAATAACATTTTTCACACTATTTTCGTATTATACTTCGAATTAAAAACCAAAAGTGAAAGATTGCAGTCGTACAGAAACCATAATGTTGACACATCACCCGGAAGCGCTCCTTGAGTGATGCCCGATGATTTTTAATGCTCAGTCCACCAGCAAGATAGTCGACGATAACTGCATTGACGTTTCGCAATGGCAGGTGTTGTTGAGCTGCCGTTTTCATCACTCGGATGCACCAGTCGACGTCGGCAGAGAGTTTGAAATGCAGGTCGTAGAGGTTTTGTTTGGCGATGTCTGTGCGGGCATAAAAGGCCTGATGACACACCAACATGCCACTGCGGAATGAACGCCATGTGAGCTTTTTGGGCGCAGAGAGCCTACGGTGGCGCAGGAAATGGCCATTGTTGTCGACGATATCGGTGTCGCCATAGAGAACACCGGGGAGCGTTTCGCCCTCTCCAACGCAGCCGGCAATATGCTCAAGGGTGTCGGGTGAAGGGAAAACATCACCAGCATTGAGGAATACAAGATAGTCGCCCGTGGCCTTCATGATGCCTTTGTTCATGGCATCATAGAGTCCGTTATCGCGTTCCGAGGTGAAGATGATGTCGTGGATGCAGTCTTCTTGGGCTTCGTTTTCTTTCATGTAGTGTTTCACCATGTTGATAGTGTCATCGGTTGAAGCCCCGTCAAGAATGATATGTTCAAGGTGGGGATAACTCTGATGAAGTACACTATCGAGGGTTCGTTGCAGTACTGAGGCGGCCTGATAAGTGCAGGTGATGATTGAAAAGCGGATCATAAGTGATAATTTTTAAGGGCCAGCGCCTGGTTGTACACCTCTATATATTTCATGGCAACGGCATGTTGTGAGTAGTTCGTAGCCACTTTGTGTACGGCTTCACGGCTCAAAGCCTCGTGATCGGCCTCACAAAGCACCCAGTGCAGACCTCGGGCGAGATCGTCGGCATCGCGATATTCGGCCACATAGCCATTCTTCTTATGGTCGATTTCTTCGGGAATACCACCCACTTTGAAGCCCACACAGGGTACGCCGCAGGCCATTGCTTCCATGATAGTGTTGGGAAGGTTCTCGGAAAGTGAGGGCAGAACGAACACGTCGGCGGCGTTATAGATGTCTACAATCTGTTGAGTGTCATTCACATATCCTAATTTACCCGTGCAGAAATCAAAGACATCACCTATGTTCCCCCTACCTCCGCCAAGCACGGCAACAAAGGTGTTATGCACCATCTCTGGGTGTTCAGCCGCCATTTTGTGGCAGGCGTCAATAAGATAAAATATGCCTTTGTTCTCGTTTGCTATACGTTGGGCGACAAAGAGAATGACTTTCATGTCTAAAGGTAAGTTGACACGCAGTCGCGCTTGCTTTTTGTCGTGTGGTCGAAAGATGCGGGTATCGATGGGATTGGGGATGGTCTGTATCTGTTGATTGGTCAGGAGAGCACTCTTGCGGACTTCTTTTTCGAGCCATTTACTGCATGTGATGAATGAAATATCATGGCCCTCGAGCATCGCTTTCTTGCGTTTGAACACCTTATAAGATAGATCACGCAGTGAACCGCCATTGGGGAGAAGTCGGCAGTTGCCGCAGGAGGATTGAAAACGCTGGCAGTTAAGCGTGATGTGGCAGATGCCGGTGGCAGGCCAGATGTCGTGCATTGTCCACACAACGGGCTTGCCACTGTTGAGTATCTTGCGGATACCTTTCAGTGAAAGCATGCCTTGATTGATCCACGAAAGGTGGATGATATCGGCTTCCTTGAATTCTGACAGGCGCGTAATGTCGGCACCTGTGTTGGCGATATCTATTTCGAAGAGGTGTTTGCGCTTGAAATGAAGGTGCCAGAAAATGCACCAACGTTCCCAAAGAAAACGCAAATGGTTGCGCAGGGTATGGGAGAGGGGCACAACGGTGATGTCGTCTGTGAGCTTGTCGCGCACCAACATTTTGGCCTTGACACCGTTATTATTGAGCGCGTCCATCAGTCGGTTGGCAGCTAAGGCAGCCCCTCCCGTGCGCTCACTTGTATTTACAATTAGAACTCTCATTGTCTTTTTGACTATCTTTCTGCAAAGATAAGGAAAAAGTAAGGAAGTGAAAAAGGATAAGCATAAAAAGTAGTTGCAGCTCTATGAGGTTGCTTTGAAAACATAAAATAACAATAGGAAAAGGGCTTGATGATGTATTTTAGGGACTGTTATGACTTGTTTGGTCTGTTCTTTTATAGTAGATTAAAGGCTGTTTTGGCATTGTGTGCGGACACAACTTGTTGATTTAGGTCAAGAAAAACGGCTTTTTCGCATGAAAGACATGTATTTTGTTGTAGATGTTAGGATAAGGATATACCTTTGCATCATCAAAAGGTTAATAGATTGTTTAGGTTAGTAGTAATAGATTTTAGGTTTTAGTTATTAGGTTTAAGGTAATTTTTAACAGATTGTTTCGTAGATAACAATGGAGACCGTGAGGTTACCATTTGTTTTGAAAGGTTTTTAGTTAAAAATAGATGAAGTCGGAACTCGTGAATGAGTTTCGACTTTTTCGTTTTCTATCCCTTTGAGTTGATGACCTCTTTCAGTAGGAAGTTATAGCACAGCAGATATTTAGTAGAGATAAACATATTATTTAACAAGCCTAAAAAAGAGAGGTTTTTATCCACCACCTCCCTCAAGTTAGCTCTCAAGCACGTTACAATTGTATTTACTGAAGCGTACGACCTTGGAACTATTAACAACATGCGCTGTGGCATTATGGGTGCACTTCATGCCATATCTTTAAGTAAAGAAGCAAAAAAATGCTTTGAGTTGTGAAAGAACTTTACGGCTTCAGCACCTTTTTAAGTCTTACAGAACCAACAGAATTTTATGAAGTTTCTTTTAATGTGCTTTGATGACAAGGAGTAAGAATTAAGGGGTAACGTTGAGACTATCCTTTTTATTAATATAATCTCACAATAAAAAAACGGAACTCTTTACGGAACACTTAGCACATAACTTATTGGTAAAACCAATGCTTTTTGTTGTCCCAGGCGGATTCGAACCACCACTGACAGAACCAAAAACTGTAGTGCTACCATTACACCATAGGACAATCTGGGCGCAAAGGTAATGTTTTTTTCGACGATTACCAAACTTTTATCTATTTTTTTACGCTTTATGTGGTACAGAATCAACCAGCAAATACAAAATCAATATCCCAGGATAGGAATCCCTATATGTACAAGTATAACATTCGTTGACAGTACGATGATTCTGTATATCACAATATAAGACGGTATCTCAATAAGGTCTTTATCGGTCTTATCAAGAGTGGAAAGGGTACATGGGCTGGCATCATGAAATCAAGCTACACTTACTTTGCAATGATTTGGGTGAAGTGGTAACATTCTGTCGTACAGAAACAAACGTGGATAACAGGGGTGGTAGAGTATAGACTTATTTGCTTATGTTCTGTCCTTACTGCATACGGGGTCTTTGAGAACAAGCCCGAGACATTGCCGGTGTATGTGTAAAATCAAAGCATTTATAGCTTTTCTCTATGCAAAACTCTCAATAAGCAACCATATATTCAGCAGAGTAACGATGCCGGCCAATGAATAAAGGAAGATAGCATTAGGCAGACTGTTGGCATACTTGCCCATGACGCGGCGTGAAGAAGTGAGACCTACTTGCAGAAACACCGTGAAAGGCAATTGAACCGATAGGAACATCTGTGAAATAATCAGTCCTTTGAAAGGGTCACCAATAAAGAAAATCAAAAGCAGAGCTATGCCGAGCGACAGCACGATGCCTAAGATGGAGTGAGTATCTTTGGCATTATACGACTCACCGAAAAGGCCCGAGAAGATGCTTCCAGCTGCCATTCCACTTGTGATTGTGCTTGAAATGCCCGCCAACAGTAAGGCTATGGCAAAGATGTTGGCTGCATTGTTGCCTAAAAGTGGCTGAAGCATGGCCTGCGCTTGGGCCAGTTCGTCAACGTGTTGCCCGTGAGCAAAGAACGTAGTTGCCGCTAACAATATCATCGCTGAATTGATAGCCCAGCCCACAATCATGGAGAACAGCGTGTCTACAAATTCATATTTCAGCATATGTTGAATGCGTTCATCGCCTTTCAGATGTATTTCCCGACTCTGAACAATCTCTGAATGCAGGAACAGATTATGTGGCATGACCACTGCACCGAGCACACTCATGATGATCAACAGTGACCCTTGAGGCACTGAAGGCACAAAAGCGCCTTGCAAAGCCTGCGGCCAATGGATGTCAACAAGAAAGAGTTCATAGATAAACGAAAGGCCAATCATCGACACAAAGCCTATGATAGCGCGTTCCATCTTCTTGTAACTGTTAGTGAAGAGCATGATGAGTGTGGCCGCCGTTGTCAGTATTGCACCTGTCGGGATGCTGATGCCAAAGAGCATTTGCAACGCGATGGCACCCCCTAATATCTCGGCCAATGAGGTTGAGATGCTGGCTAAAATAGCACTCACTACTATCGGTCGTCCCACCCATTTGGGGGCATATTTTACGGCAGCTTCACTCAGACAGAGGCCCGTTACTATGCCTAAGTGAGCCACGTTGTGCTGTAAGGCAATGAGCATAATGGTGGAAAGTGTCACAACCCATAGCAAAGCATAGCCGTATTCAGAACCCGCGGCGAAGTTACTTGCCCAGTTTCCCGGGTCAATAAAGCCCACGGTGACGAGTAATCCCGGCCCAATATACTTGAAAATATCCAATCCTCCCAGCACATGTGGGTGGTCCTTGCGTTTCAATTCCTTAATGAAATTCTTCATTTCTCCTAATCGTTTTGTGACAAAGTGTTATGGCAAAGATAATATAAGATATGGAAAACGAGGATACATCAGGTCTGAAAATTTCGTTTCCCGTTTATAAATCACTTGTTTTTATGATTGAAAACGGCTATAGTTCTGCCCTAAAAAGCATTCTTGTTGTTATATATACCTAAATGACTGCATTGCTCATGGACGTGAAAGCAAATAAAAATGGTTTGCGCCCACTGTTGTTGTGACTGCGCAAACCATTCTTCTATGCTTGTAGTGTCAGGGCTTTCAGCCTGGTAAGTCAGGTCTTTCTACTTGCGGACGCGGTTCTCTCCGCCTTTGATAAGATTGGGAGAAGCAAGGATTTCCTTATATTTCGCAGGATTATCAAGCAGTTTTTGAGCCGCTTTAATCTGCTTGTCGTGCTTCAATGTGTACTCGATTGTGCCACGCTGATAATAGTAAATGCTGACAATAGTGCTTGCCAAAGCCTGCATGATGCGGTCGCGATTGTAGTCAAGGTCCTTGGCTACGTTGTGCTTCAACTTGTTTTCAATGGCGTCAAACTCAGGCTTTGCATCGTTATAATAGCCCTCGAATTTCGCTGTTTTCACAAGTTCTTTCAATATCTTCTCACTCACACCGTCGTATTTGAAACCGCTTTTGAGCACGTGTTGCTTAAAGGCTTCATAGTCATCATCGGTGAGTTCAAATGCCGAAGGGGTTGCTATCGTCGGGTGTTTTGCCACATAGCTGACGATGTAATCAAGCACAGTCTCCGTGGAATCGATAACCGACATGAGATAGGTCTGGATGTTTGATGCCGTGTCGGGCGCTATTTCAAGGTCGGGTTTGATGCCACCGCCATCGCGAACCTCACGGCCATGCAGGGTGTGGAACACCTTACTGAGCGAGTCGGGCACATGTTCTGTGCTGCCACCACGGTCATGTCGGTAGTTGACAGCCTGAATACAGCGACCGCTTGGAATGTAATATTTGTGCGTGGTGAGCTTCATCTTGCCGTTGTAGGGCAGGTCAACCGTGGTCTGTACGAGGCCTTTCCCATAGGTACGTGTGCCCATAATGACAGCGCGGTCGAGGTCTTGAAGCGCACCGGCTGTAATCTCACTGGAGCTTGCAGTGTTGTTGTTGACCAGCACAACGATAGGAATGACGGTGTCGATAGGTTCGGCTGTCGTCTTATAGTCGCGGTCAAGACGCTTCACTTTACCATGGTTTGAAACGATGGTCACGTCTTTCGGCACGAAGAGATTAACGATATTGACGGCTTCACTCTCTAATCCGCCACCGTTATTACGCAGGTCAACGATGAGTTTATGCATGCCGTTTTTCTTCATTTCAACAAAAGCGCGGCGGAAATCCTTAGAGCAATCCTCGGTGAATTGATTGAGATTGATATATCCGATGCCGTTGTCAAGCAGTCCATAATAAGGCACAGCAGGCATCTTGATAGCGCCACGCGTAATCTTCAGTTTCATGATTTTACCTGTCGACGGACGGCGAATTTTAATCATGAATGTCGTGCCGGCATCTCCCCGAAGATGGTCACTGACAAACTGAGTCGTCTTTCCTTCCATCGAAAGATCATCTATGGAGAGGATTAAATCGCCTTTACGTAGGCCTGCATTTGCAGCCGGCATGTTCTCATAAGGCTCATCAATGAAGACATTCTTATACTTCGGACTGTAGCGTATCAACGCGCCAACACCGGCATATTTTCCTGTCATCAGCATCTTGAGGTCTTTGCCCTTGGCCTGCGGATAGTATTCCGTGTAGGGGTCGAGCGACTCAAGCATGGCATCAACCGCATTGCCGATAACCGTGTCGGCAGGCAGTTTGTCGACATAAAGCAAGTCAAGGTTCTTGTAAATGGCATTGAACACTTCGAGGTTCTTGGCCACGGTGAAGTTATGGTCTTTATCACTTTGCGCGGCAACCGGTAGTGAGAGCAGCGCAAAAATATATATCAACAACTTTCTCATAATACGTACAAAAGTAATATATATGGATGTAATAACCACCATTGTAAAGGCTAAAATTGATAAAAAGAGGCGTGAAATGATTTTTTTCTCGAAAATGTTTGGCGTTTAAAAAAGAATATCTTACCTTTGCAAACGCAATTCAGTAGTGCTGTTTGCATCATGCTTCAATAGCTCAGTTGGTTAGAGCACCTGACTGTTAATCAGGGGGTCGTTGGTTCAAGCCCATCTTGAAGCGCACGAAAAGGAATTACGAAAGTGATTCCTTTTTTGTTTGTTGCAGTTCCTATAGATAGAAGTTGTTTCACAGTTATTTGCAGTGCACTCCCCCATTTTTGGTTTGGTCGGAATGTAACAAAGTTCATGTTTTTGTTCCTTTTGGGTTATTTTTCTATACAAAAAGCCTTTGAATGTAAGATATTTTATCTATCTTTGTGGCAGAACAAATCGGATATACGTGTGTGAAACATGTGCTTACGGGCGACGATATACGCCTTATATCTTGTCATTTTGTGGCTATAGCCGTGATGAAAAACATGTAATAACAACGATATTAGAATTTTCTTAACTTTTAAAATTATTAATTATGGAAATTACAGAAGCTGTAAAGACATGCCTTTCCAAGTCATTTAAATTAGACGGGAGAGCTTCAAGAAGTGAGTATTGGTATTTCGTGCTGTTCCAGATCTGCTTGTATTTTGTTGGAATAGTCATCTTGAGCTTAAGCGCGGCATTTCAATCAGATAGCGGACTTGGCATTGTTGGTGGCTTGTTTTTACTCGTTGGTGGTTTATTTTTGCTTGCAACCTTAGCTTGTGTTCCTGCAAGTATCTGTGCCCAGATAAGGAGATTGCACGATGTTGGCAAGCCAAGTGTCTATTGGTTCATTAACCTTGTTCCGTTCGGTGGCTTGGTATTGCTTTATTTCTGCGTTCTTCCGAGCGTTGCTGACAACGAATTCGGCGAGTGCCCTTGCAAATAACAAGCAGGTAAGCAGGTGCTCATCATTGGGCACCTGAATAGCTTTTTATATATTGTTCTTTTGCTTTACCACTGCTTTCTGACTTCGCCGGGTGTCTATCCTGTCATATTTCATCAGTTGTGCAGACTTTTACGCGTCTTCATGAAGATAGCAGACAGACTGGCTGAAAGGAGAGAAAACAGTGGTAAATCATTTCAGCGCTTACTTCAAACCGTGCAAGTAAGTCTGCAATATGCGTCATATCAGCGTGTAATCTCAGTCACTTTACAACGCAATATGGGTCACTTTACCACGTAAAGTGACCCATATTAGAAACCCTCTTGAATGTGCTTGTAAATCAAGAACTTATCAATCGTTGGTTTGTTGCTTGTAAATGCGTTCGTGAGGTCAACTCCTACATCTTTTCATAAGGAGGAAGCTGGCTTCTGAACAGCATGCTTTATGCAAAACTGATGACCGATTGTACAGGCTCGTCTCCGCCCTTTTCATCGTTCTTGGCTACGTGCGCACCTGATGCTAAATTGCGAATTTCCTCCAACATCTGGCGAGTACGCTTGTAAGTTGGAGTGTTTTCAACTGCAAGAATGACGTCTTCGTTGTCGAGATCTTCAGGTCGGAACAGGAAGATATGAGGCCTGCGCTTATACTGATGGTTCTTTCCTATGTTGCCATAATAGTGGCCTCGGCGTTCATCCCGCTCTGCACGGCGTTCCTCTTCCTGTGCGATGCGGTCGGCTTCTTCCTGCGTATGCTTCTTCAGATGCCCGTCCATGCCGTCTACATCCTCAATACCGAAGCCCGTTGCAAGGATAGTAACTTTCACTTTCTGCCCCAATTCGGGGTCAATGGTGAAGCCCCATTTGGTTTCATAGTCGTTGTCAAACCTCGCCATGAAGTCCGTAACCTCGGTCATTTCCTCCATCATGAGGGCTGAATTCTCATTCTTTTCATTGCTGAAACCAAGGCTCAGCAGAATTTTCTTGGCATTGAAGATGTCGTTGTCATTCAGCAATGGCGAGTTCAGGGCATTGTCGATAGCCTTCTTCACACGGCCTTCGCCTTCGCCATAACCCGTGCTCATAATGGCCACTCCACCGTTTTTGAGAATCGTCATGACATCATTGAAGTCGAGATTCATATAGCCATTATAGGTGATTATCTCTGCAATGCTCTTCGCTGCGATGCTCAATGTGTCGTCGGCCTTGCCGAATGCATCGAGAAGAGTAAGGTCGGGATAAATCTCCCGCAGGCGTTCGTTGTTGACAACCAATAGGGCATCGACGTGCTTTGACATCTCTTCAACGCCGTCGAGCGCCTGGTCTATCTTGCGTGCACCCTCAAAACGGAAGGGAATAGTCACGATACCAACCGTCAGAATGCCCAATTCCTTGGATACACGGGCTATGACAGGAGCTGCTCCCGTACCTGTTCCACCACCCATTCCGGCGGTGATGAAAGCCATCCTTGTGCCGTCACTGAGCATACGCTTAATGTCATCAATGGTTTCTTCGGCAGCCTGACGAGCCTTGGCAGGTCTGTTTCCTGCGCCAAGTCCTTCCTTTCCAAGCTGTAGGTGCACGGGAACCGGCGAGTCGTTGAGCGCCTGATTGTCGGTGTTGCAGAGTACAAACGTGACATCATGAATACCTTCACGATACATATGATTAACGGCATTGCCACCTCCACCGCCTACACCGATGACCTTAATGATACGATTTTCACTCGTCGTCTCACCGAAATCTATGATTGATGCTTTATTGATATTATCAGCCATATCGTCTTTATTTAATTGTCAGAACTATGTGTTTATACGATTATTCGTCTTCGGAGATCATCTTTCCAAAGAAACTCTTGAGTTCTTTGAAAATCTTATGAGAGGTGCTGTTCTCTTTCTTTTCCTTGGCAATACGTGCTTCTTCCTCGCGTTGTGCTTCGAGTTCAGCTTCCATTTCGGCCTCCTTGCGGAGTCTTTCTTCCTCTTCTGCTTTCTGTTTCTCAACCTCTGTGCGTACCACTCCGCTACCGGTTGTCTCGTTCAGTGTACGCGGTTTCTGATGCAAGTCAACTGTCGTTGTCGTGGTTTTGGCATCGGGTGAGCCGGCAAAGAGGTCGCTTTTAATCTCTGATCCCGCACAGTTCATGTCGCCTTTTGCCAGAATAGCGAGAACAGTATTCATTGTTCCATCGTGTGCATTGATGCTTTCGTTGGTAGCATTAATGGTTTGTGAAACGAACTTTGCAGTGCGTATCTTCTCTATATGCGTGTGATTGCGGAATGCTGTTTCAATGTTTTTGAGGTTTGATCCGCCACCCGTGAGGATGATACCTCCCAACAGATTGTTGGCATATTCGGCAGGAACCTGGAACCAAACATTCTCAATGATCTCTTCAACACGCGCCTCAACAACTTCTATGAACTTGCGACTTTCAATCTGACGCTCGGCATCTATGGAGAGCATCAGGCTGTTGTCAATGTCGCTGTTGTCGGTGTAAGCACTAGCATATTTAATCTTCATCTTCTCTGCATCGGTCTCTTCCATCTGCAGGGAAGCAATATCTTTCGTGATGTTATTGCCTCCAAGTGGGATGACTGCCAGGTGGCGAAGGATGTTTTTGTAGTAGACGGACACCGTTGTAGTCTCTGCTCCCAAGTCAACAAGCACGCAACCTGACCGTTTCTCGGCTTCACTCAGCACGCTGTCTGCCAGCACCATCGGTGCAAGATACATCTCGGCAATGGCTATCCCGGCCAGATCGAAGCATTTATTGAGATTGCGATAGAATGTACGATGCCACAGAATATTGAGGAAGTTGCCTTCCAATCGGTTACATTGAATGCCTACCGGATCGAGTTGATATTGCTGATCGACCTTGTATTCCTGTGTGGCAGCCTCGAGTATCTCACGATCTGGATAGCTCATCATACGGTTGGCATCCATTAACTGATTGACCATTTCCTGCGAAACAATGGTATCTGCGGGGAGATCTTTCACGATAACATTGCGCACACTGCGGATAGACTGACCGCCAACACCTACATAAACGTGGGCAATATCAGTCTTGAGCGTAGTTTTCAGCTTGGTAACAATATTGGTAAGACACTGCACCGTCTTGTCAATATTATACACAACACCCTTGCGGATGCACTGTGTAGAGTCTTCTCTGACAACAGCAAGCACGGTGATACTGCCGTCAAGGTTCTTCTTTCCAGCTATACCGGTGATCTTAGTCGACCCCAGTTCTATAGCAACTATAAATTCTGCCATGCGTTATATCTTTATCTATTCAACTTCTGTTTCTTCTTTTCTTTAGTCTTCGGAGCACTTTTCTCTGTCTTATCTGCGGACTTAGGTTTCGTGTTTTCAGTCTTGCCTTTCTTCTTGTCAGTCGTAGTTTCAGATTTCTTTGGCTCCGGTTGCTTCGCTTCAGCCTTCTTATTGGTTGGCGCTGAAACCGCAGATTGTTCGGTCTTCTGCCCGCTTTCAGGCTTCTGATCAGTTGCTCCTATGACGTCACTCACGGCCAAAGCCTCATCTACTCCCTCCTTCTCTTCACGCTTTCCGTCCTTTCGTTTACAGATAATCTGATTGTCAAACTCAAGGTTGATGTAGCTGTAACGGTTCCAACCTGCTTGAGAAAGACCGTATTTATAGAACTTCTCAAGGCGTTCCATCTTCTTGTCTACGAAATCAGCTACGGCTGTCTGACGCTTCTTCTTATTCTTGTAATAAGGCAACTGCCCTATATAGATGATATGATTTCCCACACGTGGTATCAGTTCGATACCGAGATCAGGCAACACATTGATTTGTTCTATCTGGTTACACCATAGTTCATTGCTCATCAACTCCTTGCTCAGCGGTGAGATGTAATTGGTGGCAAACCATTTGTTGATGTTACCTGTGGCGATGATCAAATCAGATGTGTAATGCGAATTAGGCATAATGCAATCGTTATCATCAAGATAATAATCGTCACCATTGGCACCTTTAATCCTCACAACAGGCATGCGCTGAGTCAATGTGATGTTAACATCGCCGGCTTGTGTCTTGTAACACTCCGCAGTCTTTACGAAAGGACTGCCTTTAAGCGTCTCTTCCATCTTGCGAAGATTGACATATTTCATCGGTTTCTCTAATGGATAGAGTTGCTCTTTCTCTAATCTTGCCTTGATTTCACGGGTATTAATGAAGCCATTTGTGGCCTCATCCTGAATGTTGATGTTTACTTTCGTGCACAGACGGGCCGTCTCTTCCGGCTTATCAAAGGCCGTAAACGCCAACAACAGATATACTGCAATCAGCATATCTGACGTTACGATGATGGTCTTTTTCCAGTTAATGTGCATTCAGTAAACGGTTCTTATTTCTTACTGTCTATGATTTTTGCAATCTGTGGCACGTAGTTGTCGAGATTTCCTGCACCGAGAACCACGAGAACATCGAAGTCGCGACTCTTCACATAGTCGAGAACATCGTCCTTTCGGATGATGGTTTTCTCCACACCCGGCTTGAGATTATCGAATATCAACTTACTCGTGACGCCTTCAATCGGCTCTTCACGTGCCGGATATATCTCTGTAAGAACGACTTCATCAAAGTTACTTAGTGCATCGGCAAACTCATGATAGAAGTCGCGGGTACGTGTATAAAGGTGTGGCTGGAATATAACGGTTATCTTTCGTCCCTTGAACAGTTCTTTCAGACTCCTTGCACTCTGCAGTACTTCCTTGGGATGATGCCCGTAATCTGACAGGAAGACATGCTTGTCATTCTTGATTTTGAAGTCAAATCTGCGGTCAACGCCTGCATATGTCCGCATGCCGTAACGGAGTTCCTCGGCTGTACAACCATTCAATTGTGCCATAGCCATGGCCGCAACAGCATTCTCAATGTTGATAGGTACGGGCTGTCCGAGTTTGATATTCTTGACATTTTCAATCGGAGAAACAAAGTCAAAGCTAATCTCTCCGTTGTCAATTACAATGTTTTCTGCATGGAAATCACCCGCTTCACGGCTGTAGTCATACACCTTAACGCCCTCCTGTACATGCTGTTTCATTTCCAAATCACGGTGAATGATCAGTGCACCACCCGGCTGAATGAGTTCAGTGTAGTGACGGAAGCTTTCAAGATAGGCTTCTTTTGTACCGTAGATGTCGAGATGATCAGGGTCAGTAGAGGTGATAACGCTCATCCATGGACGCAGCCAATGAAAGCTTCTGTCAAACTCATCGGCCTCAATGACCACGTAATCGCTGCTGTCTGAAAGGATATAGTTCGTGCCGTAGTTCTTTGATATGCCGCCCAAGAAGGCATTACAGTCCATGTGACTCTGGTGCATGATGTGTGCACACATTGTAGAAGTCGTAGTCTTTCCATGTGTCCCTGCAAAGCAAAGGCCCTTATGACTGCGTGTCAATGTCCCCAAAACCTGGGCACGTTTCTGGATTTCGAAACCTCTCTCACGGAAGAATTCCAGCTCTTTATGCGTGGCTGGAATGGCCGGTGTGTAGACAACAAGCGTCGACTTGGGGTTCTTGCAGGCATGGGGAATCTCATCTATATCTTCTTCATAGTGGATCAACATCCCTTCTTTTTCAAGCTGATGAGTAAGGTCTGACGGTGTTTTGTCATAGCCCGCAACGACTTGCCCACGATGAATGAAGTATCTTGCAATAGCACTCATGCCGATACCTCCGGCCCCAATGAAATATACAGCTTTAATATCTTTCAGTTCCATTTACTTTATAGCTAACTTTATAACCTCGTCGGCAATGACGTCGGCAGAGTTCTTTAATCCTAATTTTAATATGTTTTCTTTCAATGATTCCAATTTCTTGGCATCGCCGACCGTATGGAGTGCCGTCTTCAAAAGCACGTCTACGGCCTCGCTGTCCTTGACATAGACAGCCGCATTCCTGTTGACCAATGCCATGGCATTCTTCGTTTGATGATCTTCGGCCACATTGGGTGAGGGCACGAGTATCACCGGTTTGCCAATCAGACAGAACTCACTGATGCTGCTTGCACCGGCACGACTGATGACCAAATCGGCTGCCTTGTAAGCCGCCCCCATATCACTGATGAAGTCAGTCGCTTTCAGGTTGGGCAGTTCTTCATTCTGCAACCGCTCCTTAATGGCTTCATAATACACCTTACCTGTCTGCCAAATGAACTGCACATCACTCTGTCCGACGAGATCAAGATGCTGCAACATGCTCTCGTTGATAGTCCGTGCCCCCAAACTTCCCCCCACAAGGAGAATTGTCTTCATGTTAGGATTGAGTCCGAAAGACTCACGTGCCTCTTCAACAGACAGCTTCGAGTCGAGCACGTTCTGTCGAACGGGGTTACCGGTCATAATGATTTTGTCGGCCGGGAAGAAGCGTTCCATGCCTTCATAGGCCACACATATCTTCTCAGCTTTCTTGGAAAGGAGTTTATTCGTAACGCCGGCATAGGAGTTCTGCTCTTGAATGAGGCAGGGGATTCCCCTTTTTGCGCAGACATTAAGCGTCGGGCCACTTGCATATCCGCCTACGCCGACGGCTGCCATAGGCTTGAATTGGCTCACAATCTTACGTGCCATGCGCTCACTCTTCCATATTTTGAAGAGCACGACGATGTTTTTCAGCAGATGTTTACGGTCGAATCCACAGATGGGAAGGCCCTTAATCTCATATCCGGCAGCAGGAACACGATGCATTTCCATGCGTCCTAATGCACCAACGAAAAGGATCTTTGCATTCGGATGCTTTGCCTTGATAGCGTTAGCTATGGATACAGCCGGGAAGATATGGCCTCCCGTACCGCCACCACTGATGATGATTCTCAATTCCTTATCCATTTCTTACGAATTACTATGATATTGCAAAAGTAATCAAAAAAATTAGTTTTACAGCATTTTACACTCTTTTTTCGTTCCTTGAAAAGTGCCTTTCTCTGCTTTGTCAACGCTCAGGCAAGTTTTACTTCATTCACTACTGATTTCACCTTGCCTTGTTCGGGTTCGCCTTTCTTCTTTGCCGAGCGACTCACGCTCAGGATTACGCCGACATAAATGCAGTTGATCATCGTTGAAGTCCCACCCTTGCTGACGAGCGGAAGCGGCTGTCCGGTGACCGGTGCAAGTCCAACGGCCACACACATGTTGAATAGTGCCTGCGTCACAAGCAACAAAGCGAGTCCCATGGCAAGCAAGGCGGGGAAGTTGTTCTCGCACCGACTGGCGATGCGTCCTATGCGGAAGAGCAGCATAATGTAGAGCACGGCAACGCCAACAGCACCTTCTACGCCTAATTCCTCAATGATAATGGCATAGATGAAATCGGAGAAAGCCTGAGAAAGGAAGTCGCGTTCGACGCTGTTTCCAGGGCCTTTGCCCACCACATTCGATGAAGCGATGGCTATGTTGGCATGAGCCACCTGCGCATCCTTGTCAAGATCGACCTCTGAAGGGGCCACTTCTTCGGACGATGTGAACTTATCAATGCGCGATTTCCACGTGTCGGCACGGTGGAACACTTTAGCCAACATCCCTTCTTCTTTCTTTCCCTGTTCCACCTGTTCGGTCATCTTCTTGTTGGAATTGACATTTCCTCTGTCTGTTCCTAAGAGCATTACACCTGCGAAAACAGCCAGAATGAAAGCCAAGGTTACGCCCAACAGCTTACCTAACTGACGCATGGGGACACGCCCGATGACCATCATCAGCAGGATGACAAGACACAGCAAAGCGGCCGTGGAGAGGTTTTCCAAACCGATAAGTGGCACGATGAAGGCACACACAATGAGGATAAACTTGAACGCATTCTTGTCTGCTCCATGGTCGGTTTGCAGTGCACTGAGTATCTGTGCGGTAGCCAACACGAGCGTTCCCTTGGCAATTTCCGAGGGTTGGAACTGTATTCCGATGAGGCTTACCCAGCGTTGTGCGCCGTTGGTTGACTGTCCCGCGATGAAAACCCAAATCAAAGTGAAAAACGAAATAATCAGCATGAAGGGCGTAAGTATCTTGAAATACTTGCACTTGATGTTCAAAGTGATGACCATACAGAATATACCCATCAGCAGAATTCCAAGGTGCTTGACCAATGGAGACATGTAACTTCCACTTTTATAGGTAAGTCCGGAAGAGGCTGAAAAAACCTCAACGACACTGATGATACAAAGGAAAAAGAAGATCATCCAGATGACCTTGTCGCCTTTGAAAATATTACTAAGCGTCTTTTTGTTCATGATTTACAATATTAAACACCCACTTCAATCTTTACTTTCCCTATTTCTCTGGCTCAATGAACAGCAATTTTCTGTTTCCCCAAGGAGGGAAGTAAGCGTTTGAAAGCTCGATTGCAGGGGACTGTCGGCTTTGAAAGCCCACATGTTCTGCCAAGCGTTATTTTATTTTTTCAATCTTCTATAGACATGGTTTATAATGAGTTAATGTCTATCTCCTGTTTTCTGCAGACCTCACCCATAACAACCTGACCTTCAATATATTACATCCTGCGTTTCAATTTGCGTCATTTCACCTCGCAATATGACGCATCTTACCGCCTCATCTGACGCATTTCAGCGTCTGACTTGACGCAAGTTGCAAGCTAATTAACCCCCTTTTATAATTCATAATGCAGCTTCTGTAATTCATAATGCACAATTCATAATGCATAATTAAATTCTCTTAGCCCGCTCTCCCCTCCTTGGGAGGGATCGGGGAAGGTCCTTCCTAATGCTCCATTAGCCCTTGCAAGTTCGTTCTCCCCTCCTTGGGAGGGGTCGGGGGAGGTTCTTCTTAATGCTTCATTAGCCCTTGCAAGCTCGTTCTCCCCTCCTTGGGAGGGGTCGGGGGAGGTTCTTCCTAATGCTCCATTAGCCTTTGCAAGCTCTTTCTCCCCTCCTTGGGAGGGGCTGGGGGAGGTTCTTCTTAATGCCTCATTAGCCCTTGCAAGCCCGTTCTCCCCTCCTTGGGAGGGGTCGGGGGAGGTTTTTCTTAATGCTTCATTAGCCCTTGCAAGCTCGTTCTCCCCTCCTTGGGAGGGGTTGGGGGAGGTTCCCCTTCGAGAGAGTTAGTGTGTCTCTCATGGGGTGAACCCTATAGTTCTCTCACCAAATCCTTAAACATATTGCCCCGTTCTTCCATGTTATGAAACAGGTCGAAGCTGGCACAACAGGGACTCAAAAGCACCGTGTCACCCGATTTCGCCATTTCATGACAGGCCTCAACACAGTCTTTCATACTGTGTGTATCCTTTACCGGAAGGCCGAGAGCATCGAAGTTGTCATGCAGTTTCCTGTTATCGGCACCGAGATATACAAGTCCACGGCATTTCTTCTTCACGAGTTCTTTGATCGGTGTGTAGTCGTTGCCCTTGTCTTTGCCTCCTAAGATGAGCACAGTCGGCGTCTTCATGCTCTCCAAGGCATACCAGCAGGCATCGACATTCGTGGCTTTTGAGTCGTTGATATACTGCACTCCGCCAACCTTGCACACCTTTTCCAAGCGATGTTCTACCCCCGGGAAATCGCTCAGACTCTTGCGGATGATTTCCTTTTTGATGCCGGCAATGTTACTTGCAAGACCTGCTGCAAGACTGTTGTAGATGTTGTGTTTACCTGTCAGTGAGAGTGCTTCCTGCTCCATGTTGAACGGAGTGGGATATTCAAGTTTGTAGGTTCCCGCCTCGATGTAGCCGATAGAGCCTTTCTCTTTGAGTTCAGAGAACGGACAAGCATAAGCTTTGATTTCAAACTTCTCAAGCTCTTTCTTAATCACCGGGTCGTCATTCCAGTAGATGAAACTGTCTTCCCGCGTTTGATTTTGAATGATTCTCATCTTCGCATCGGCATAGTTCTCAAACTTAAAGTCGTAGCGATCCAAATGATCGGGCGTGATATTGAGCAGAATAGCGATGTTGGCACGGAAGTCATACATATTGTCCAACTGGAAGCTACTCAGTTCAATGACGTAGTATTCATGCGGATCTTCAGCCACTTGGAGCGCCAGACTCTTGCCTATGTTGCCTGCCAAGCCCACATCGTAGCCTGCTGATTTGAAGATATGATAAATGAGTGAAGTGGTCGTGGTCTTGCCATTACTGCCCGTGATACACACCATTTTGGAATGCGTGTAGCGTCCCGCAAACTCGATTTCGCTGATGATATGCGTGCCCTGGGCCATGAGTTTCTGTATCATCGGGGCCTCCTTGGGAATGCCGGGACTCTTGATAATCTCGTCGGCATCCAGTATTTTCTCTTCTGTATGGTGGCCTTCTTCCCATGCAATGCCATGGGTGTTGAGCAGGCTTTTGTATTTGTCCTTGATCAGAGACATGTCAGAAACGAACACGTCGAAACCCTTCTTCTTGGCTAATACGGCTGCACCGGCACCACTTTCTCCGGCTCCCAATATAACGATTCGGCTCATTTTATCTTATTTTTAATGTGATAATGGTTAATGCTGCAAGGATAATCGTGATAATCCAGAAGCGTATGGTTATCTTTGCTTCATGCTTCGGACTACGCGGACTCTTGAGAAGATATTTGCAGTCAGGGTCAAGTTGGTCGTCGGTGACGCGGAAGTTATCATGTATCGGCGTGCGTTTGAAGACGCGTTGCTTCATGCCGCGGCGTTTACCAAGCTTGTAATAGTAGACTTGAATGATGACACTCAGACTCTCAACGAAGAAGATACCGCAGAGTATGGGAAGCAATAATTCCTTGTGAATGATAATGGCACTCACGGCAATGATACCTCCGATGGTCAGTGATCCCGTGTCGCCCATGAACACTTGGGCAGGGTAGGCATTATACCAAAGGAAGCCAATCAGCGCACCGATAAAGGCACACATGAAGACCACAAGCTCTTCGCTTTGGGGGATATACATGATGTTGAGGTAGGCTGCAAACTGTATATGGCTGCTCACATAGGCCAGAATGCCGATGGCCACGCCTATAATGGCCGAGTTTCCGGCACACATGCCGTCCATTCCATCATTGAGATTGGCTCCGTTACTCACTGCCGTTACCACCAAAATGGTCATGATGACGAAGAGAATCCAGCCTGCTGCAACCTTATGTTTACCGCAGAAGCTCATCAGATTGCTGTAACTGAGGTTGTGACCTTTAACGAACGGGATTGTCGTTTTCAAGGATTTATGGGCTTTGGCACGGTGCTTGACGACCATTTCCTGGCCTTGGCGGGCAATGGCTATATTCTCATTCATCTTTACATCGGGCGACATCCACAACACAAGTCCTACGATAAGCCCGATACCTATTTGCCCGACAATCTTGTATTTGCCTTTCAATCCCTCTTTGTCACGGCGGAAAATCTTGATATAATCATCCATTCCACCGAGAAATCCCAACCATACGGTAGTAATAATCATCAGGATGAGATAGACGTTTCGCAGTCGGCCAAGGAGCAGAACAGGCACAAGAATGGAGAGAATGATAATGACTCCACCCATCGAAGGAACGCCAATCTTCTTGACACCAAAGGGGTCTATAGAGGCGTCGCGCTGTGTTTCTGTGATCTGTTTACGCTTTAAGAACTTGATAAACTTCTCTCCGGCCCATGCTGAAATGACCAAAGAGAGAATCAAAGCAAGCAGTGCCCGGAAAGAGATATAGCCCCAAATGCGTGACCCACTGATGCCATATTGTTCGAGAAATCTAAAAAGATAGTATAACATTTTCCTTAAACTTTACACCTTGTTTTTATACTTTGAAAATTTCATGAAGCACTTCCTTATCATCGAAATGATGCTTCACACCCTTGATTTCCTGATAGGTTTCGTGCCCTTTACCGGCAACAAGCACCACATCTCCTTTCTGGGCCATCATACAGGCTGTGCGAATGGCCTCCTTACGGTCGACAATCGAGATGACCTTTCGCATCTGCTGTTCGTTCAATCCCGCGAGCATATCGTTGATGATATCCTGCGGTTCTTCATATCGGGGATTGTCACTGGTAATGATAACCTTGTCACTTTGTCTGACAGCTTCCTGTGCCATGAGTGGGCGTTTACCTTTATCGCGATTGCCTCCAGCGCCACAAACGGTAATCACATGCCCTTTGCCATCGAGTACTTCGTGTATGGCGTTGAGCACATTTGCCAATGCATCGGGTGTATGGGCATAGTCGACAATTGCCGTGAAGCCTTCAGGAGAATGGATAGGTTCAAGTCGTCCGTTGACACTATGCAGCGTACTGAGCACCAAGAGCACATCTTCGGGCTTCTTGCCTAACATGATTGCAGCGCCATAGACTGCCAAAAGGTTGCTGACATTGAACTTACCGATGAACTGAACGCCTACTTCACGGCCGTCAATCTCAAGATACATGCCCTCAAAGTGGCATTCTAAAATGCGGGCACGGAAGTCGGCCAACGTGCGGATTGAATAGGTCTTGACGGTTGCCTTGGTGTTCTGCACCATGATCATGCCGTTTTTATCGTCGACATTGGTAATGGCAAAAGCATCCTTGGGCAGGCCATCGAAGAAGGCTTTCTTGGCATTTCGGTAGTTTTCGAAAGTCTTGTGATAGTCCAAGTGGTCGCGGGTGAGATTGGTAAAAAGACCACCGGCAAACTTCAAACCGCCGATACGCTTCTGATGAATGGCATGACTTGAACATTCCATGAAAGCATATTTACAGCCGGCTTCAACCATCTTTGCCAAGAGTTCGTTGAGTTCGATAGGGTCAGGGGTCGTGTGGTCGGCTGGCACTTCAACATCATCAATATAGTTGCAGACCGTGGAAAGCAGTCCTACCTTATGGCCGAACTTGCGGAACATATTATATAATAAGGTGGCAATGGTGGTCTTTCCATTGGTTCCCGTCACGCCGACCAACTTCAGTTTATGCGACGGATCACCATAAAACAAGGTGGCAACCTTACCGACAGCATCCTCTGTCGATTCCACCTGGACATAGGTGATGCCCTCTTGAAGCGCTTCGGGAAGGTCTTCACAAAGCACGGATATGGCACCAAGTTCAATGGCTTTGCCGATGAATTGATGCCCATCGACCTGCGTTCCCTTCATGGCAACGAAGAGATGTCCCGTCTTGATGCGTCGCGAATCAATATTCACGCCTGTGATTTCTACGTCATCATTTCCGATAATCCTTATCGGAGTGATGTTTTTGAGAAGTTCGTTTAATTTCATATCTTCTGTATTTCTGTTTTCCTTCTAATCCAAGACAAGCGTTATCCGATCGCCTTTCTTGATGCTATGACCTGGTTCAAGACTCTGCCGAACAACCTTTCCGCGCCCCTGGATAATGGTCTTCACACCACGACTCTCCAACAGATAAACAGCATCTCGGGCGCCCATGCCCGTTACATCGGGTATATATCTGCCGTTGTTGATAGGCTGGCGTTCTAAAAGAATAGTCTTGTTATCATTCTTTTTCTCTGCCTTACCCCAGATGGGATTGCCGTCTGCGTAGCTCCCTCCCCAGTTCTTGTTGGTGTTAATGCCTAAATGTGTGAGCACATAATCGGCAGCAAGGATGTTCCCGGCTTTCACGTCCGGCACTAATACCGAAGAGGCATCGCGGGCATCAGCAACATCAAGTTTCAGACTCTGTGCCATAATGCCCTCTGCAATGTTATGGAAAACGACACCACTCATGCCGCCACCACTCGCAGGAAGACCTGATTTCTGAATACACACAATACAACTGTAGCGTGGAGCATCATCGGGAAAGTAGCCCGCAAAACTCAACAGATAGTTGGTTCCACCGCTTTTATATCCCTGTGCACCCTTAGACATCTGTGCTGTTCCCGTCTTTCCAGCTACTCGAAATGAGGGAGAACCGGCCTTCTTTCCGAGTCCTTGGCTGACCACATGGTCGAGAATGGTCTGTATTTCGCGCAGGGTCTTTTCCTTACAGATGCTTGCCCGCATCACTTCGGGTGGGAAATCCATGATGACTTCGCCGTTTTTCACCACCTGTTTCACAAAGCGTGGTCGCATCATTCGTCCGTTGTTGGCAATTGCATTATAGAAAGTAAGCGTTGAGATTGGTGGCACCTGAGTTTCATAGCCGATGCTCATCCAGGGCAAAGCTGTATGACTCCAGTTCGTCCATTCACCTCGTTCGCTCTTCTTAGGCATGCGTATTCGTGCCGGTGAAGCACCCACTAAAGGAATTCTGAGGTTATCGGCAAGCCCCGTACGATATATGCCACGAACAAACTTTTCGGGGTTATTCCGATAATGATCATCAATAATTCGGCTCACACCGATATTCGAACTGACCATTAAGGTCTGTGGCAGCGTGAGCACACCATAGCCACCTCGTCGCCAGTTATGATCCTTCATCTCGCGCCCATACATAGGCCAGACACCATTTCCGGTGTCAACACGATAGGTTGTATCTACCACGCCATCGTCCAAAGCCGTCATGATGGAGGCTGTCTTGAATACGGATCCAGGTTCAAGAAGGTCGCTGACAGCATGGTTATGGATTTCCCTGTACTCGCCATCTACGCATTTCTCCATGTTTACAATAGCCTTGATGTCCCCTGTCGCTACCTCCATCACAATGGCAACCCCTACGTTTCCATTTATCAATTTCAGTTCATCGATGACCGAACGCTCGGCTAAATCCTGCATTCCTACATCTATTGTTGTCACGATGTCTGCACCGTCTATAGGTGGAGTATCCATGATATCAAGGAAGCGATTGAGTACTTTCCGACGGTGGATGATACCGTTTGAGCCACGGAGTATAGAGTCGTAAGAAAGTTCCAAGCCAAAACGTGCCGTGTCTTTTGCACCGAACATTGCACCAATCGTACGTCCTGCAAGCGAGCCGTAACTACGTTTTCGAGCATTATACTCCTCGACATGGAAACCGCTCTTGTTCTGAGAAAGATTGAAAACAGGCAGTGCTTTCACCTCTGTATAAGTGTTATAATCTACGCGCTTGCCCCATATGGCCCAGTGACGACTTATCTTTTTCCGTCCTTCTGCAAGCTCCTGCTTGAATGACGAAACAGATTTTTCAGGGAAAATATGGTTTAGTCCCATGCAGATAGAGTCCACTTTAACATCCCAAAGCGAGTCACTCTTAGCATCATGGAGTGCTTTAAAATCCATGAACAGTTTGAACTCTGGCAATGAACTGGCCATCAGTTGCCCGTCACAACTCAAGATGTTGCCACGCATTGGCTTTACACTAACGCTGTCTTTCTTTACACGGTCAGCCACCTTTAGCCAGTAATCGCGCTTCGCAGTCATCAAGTATAGCGTCTTACCCACAACCAACACAGCAATCACCGTCATCAAAATGGCGATGGCACTGTATCTCGGCATTACCTTATTACTGTCAAACTTGCTCATTCTTCCGGTACATTTATAATGTAAGGTGGCTGACTCGCTATCTTCAGCACACTGTCTTTATTGTTCTTCAACAACTCCAAAACATGACTTTCTCGGCTTTTCTCGGTCAACTGACTGCTGCTCGAAAGCGCCTTATACTTGGCATCCTGCAATTCATCTTGCAGCTTATCAATCTCGATAAGGTCGTTCTGGACACTGTAACGATTGGCAATATACACAATCAGAAAGGCCGTAATAAGCAGAAACACGCCTATCTGATGTCGTATGGTCTGCGTAGTCAGCACGTCACCGCCAAGGATTTTCTTGAGTGTGAAATGCGAAGCAAACGGCGATTCGTCTTCTGTGGCCTGCTTTGCTATCACTTCTTTCAACGTAGGGCCTTCGTCATCTGTTGATGCAGAGGCTTCACTTTCCACCGCTTCAGAAGCTTTCAAATCTTTTTCCTCATTGTTCTTAACTTCTTCCTTCATGGTTCCCTGCCGATCAGACAGCTCTTCTTTCGTGTTGATTTTATCTTCGTTGTTCATTTCTTTTCTGCAATTCTGAGTTTGGCACTACGGCTTCTGGGGTTCTCCTGTTGTTCATCAGCCGAAGGAACAATCACCTTATTGTTCACTAAATTGAACGGAGTTTCAATCCTTCCATAGAAATCCTGCACTTTTTTCCCCTCTGCATTGCCAGCTTTCATCATGTTCTTCACGATGCGATCCTCGAGAGAATGGTAGGTGATGACACTCAACCGTCCACCCGAACGCAGTAATTCTGTTGCCGATTGCAACATCTCTTTCAGTGCATCCATTTCATGATTGACCTCTATTCTCAAGGCCTGGAAGAGCTTGGCCATATCTTTTTTCTCCCGTTCCCGCTTGAAAAGAGGCTCTGTAGCCTTGAGAAAATCCTGTGTTGTCGCTATGCGTTGCTGTGCTCTGGCCTTTATCAATGCGGCTGCTATACGGCGCGATTGCTTCAGTTCGCCATAGAGATAGAACAGATTGGCAAGTGCTTCTTCGTTGTAATCATTTACTACATCAGCTGCTGTCAGACCTGCACGCTTGTTCATACGCATATCCAACGGCGCATCAAAACGGAACGAAAAGCCACGGCTTTCATCATCGAAATGATGGCTTGAAACCCCCAAGTCGGCCAACAATCCATCAATCTTTTCAACGCCATAATAGCGCATCCAGTTCTTGAGATAACGGAAATTACTGCGCACAAAGGTAAAGCGTGCATCGTCAACAAACCTTTTTTCCGTACTGCCTTCACGGTGCATCACGTTCTGTTCTGCATCAGCATCTTGATCAAAACTATACAGATGAGCCTGATTGTCGAGCCGGGAAAGGATTTCACGACTGTGTCCTCCACCCCCAAAAGTGACATCAACATAAATACCACCGGACTGAATGTTCAGTCCGTCAACACTCGGTTTCAAGAGCACCGGCACATGATAGGTCTCTGCTGTCTTTACCATATTCGGGTTATTCTGTGCTTACGCACGGTCTCTTTCTGTTTATTATCTATCTTCATCCAGCCCCATCAGCGTCTGCAACGCATTGCCGAAGTCGGCAGGTTCGACGAAAGGAACTTCACTGTTATCCTTACTCCAGATTTCAATGGTATCGTCCACGCCTATGAATTTCAGTTCCTGTTCGATACCTGCAAGTTTCAAATAGCGCTTCGGTATAAGGAAACGACCGTTGGCATCAAGTGTGACTACCTCGGCATCCGACACAAACTGGCGGAAAATCTGCCATTGCATTCTGTCCCAACGGTTGAGCCGTTGTCGCAGAAGGTCAAGCTGTTCATTCCATACACACTCTGGATAAAGCACAAGACATGACTCAAACACATCCTTACGCAGCACCAGATTTTCCTCGCCCGATGCTTGAAGCACCTTGCGAAAAACGGCCGGCAGAAAGGCTCTTCCTTTGGTATCGGCTTTTGCTTCTATGTTACCTAAAAAACGCATGCGTACCTAATTATAGGCTATTCGGCTTCAAAGATACATAAAATTCTCCACACTTCCCCACTTTTCTCCACTATTTTTTATTTTCTTTCTGATTTCTGAATATATCTCCATTCGCATTTGTTTTCCTTCCAACCAAATTTGTTTCTCGAAACATGATGAAATCAATGGTCAAACGTGAAAAATGATTTTTTTTAGCCAAAAAAGTGACTTTTTAGAAAAACTTATGCTATTTTTGCATTGTGTTAGTATGTTGTCAATATGAATGAGAGCATAGAGAAGACCATAGATATTGAGAAGATTCTAAGAGACAAGATGGGGAAAAAGGCACGCTATGTGCCTCGTTTTGTCATATCATGGCTGAAGAAAATCATTCATGAAGATGAGGTAAACCGGTTTCTCTGGGAAAATCGCAAGTTGGAAGGCACCGAATGGCTGACTGCCTGCGTGCAATATCTCGACATGACACTCGACATTGTAGGGGCTGAAAACCTGCCCGACAAACACGATGGAAAGCTTTATACTTTCGTTTCCAATCATCCTTTGGGTGGTCAGGACGGTGTTTCGCTCGGCTCAATCATCGGTCAACACTATGATGGGAAGTTTCGTTATTTAGTCAACGACCTGCTGCTCAACCTCCCCGGACTGAAGCCTGTGAGCATTGGTATCAACAAAACAGGCCGGCAGAGCCGTGATTTTCCACGCATGGTGGAGGCAGGTTTCAACAGCGGCAACCACTTGCTGATGTTTCCCGCTGGTCTTAACAGTCGGAAACTCAATGGGGAAATTCATGATCTTCCATGGAAGAAGACTTTCATCACCAAGAGTGTTGAGACCCACAGAGACGTTGTTCCTATTCATTTCAGCGGCCGGAATTCCAAACGTTTCTACCGTATCGCCAAGTTCAGTGATCGTTGGTTGCCGTTCAATTTAGCCATGCTTTTCCTCGTTGATGAGATGTATAGAAATGTAGGGAAGACGTTTCGCATCACGATAGGGAAACCTATTCCATGGCAGACTTTCAATAAGACGAAATCACCGATGGAATGGGCCAAATTCGTCGAAGACCGTGTTTACGGTCTGTCGTTGAGTTCTATTTGAATATAAAATATCGACCAAGAGAAAACAAGAAATGGAAGAAGAGATTATCCAACCTATTGATAAAGCTCTGTTGAAGAGTGAACTTACTCCTGAACGGCAGCTTCGTATGACCAATAAAAGCAACAATGAAATCTATGTTGTGACGGCTCACGATGCACCGAATGTCATGAAGGAGATTGGTCGACTGCGCGAGATTGCCTTCCGTACAGCCGGCGGAGGCACAGGCAAAGCCATGGATATCGACGAGTTCGACACTATGGAAAACTGCTGCAAACAGCTCATTGTGTGGAACCCCGAAGCAGAGGAAATCATCGGAGGTTACCGTTATCTCTTTGGTTCTGATTGGAAAATCGATGCCAACGGGCAGCCAATTCTCGCCACAAGTCACATGTTCCATTTCTCTGAACAGTTCATGAAAGACTACGCTCCCTATACCGTTGAGTTGGGACGGAGCTTTGTTTCGCTTGAATATCAGAACGCACGTGTCAACTCCAAGAGTATCTTTGCACTCGATAACCTTTGGGATGGGCTTGGTGCACTCACCGTTATCAATCCTCAGTGCAGATACTTCTTCGGCAAGATGACCATGTATCCGTCATACATCCGCAAGGGACGCGACATGATTCTCTATTTTCTCAAGAAGCATTTCAATGACAAGGAAAACCTCATTATACCGATAAAACCGCTGAAAATTGAAACTCCTGAGGATGAATTGTCTGCCATTTTCTGCAAAGACAACTTTAAAGAAGACTATCGCATTCTCAACAAACACATTCGTGAATTAGGCTATAATATCCCCCCGTTAATCAATGCTTACATGAGTCTCAGCCCCACGATGAAACTCTTCGGCACTGCAATCAACTATGGATTTGGCGATGTTGAGGAGACCGGTATTCTCATTGCTGTCGATGAAATCCTTGAAGACAAGCGTGTCCGCCACATCGACAGTTACGTCAAAGAACATCCCGAAGCTCTTAAAATCACGAGTGGAGCCAACAAAGTGATTTATAAAAACAAGTGAGGAAAACGGTTGGGTTGGGATGAAGCAATGTAAATGACTGGTATTTGCAACAGCTTTTGCATGACTCGAAGAATTGAAATGCAACTTGCTTCTTTACCAGAAACCCTCCGCCTTTTGCTTGTCTGTAAAGCATTGAGCATCAGTATATTGATGAAACAAAAGCGAACTACGAGATGAAATGCCTGAAGTTACCTTGTCATTTGACTTAGATTACCGTGTAATCTGCGTCAAGTTAGTGTATGATCTGCGTCAAGTTGCAGCGCATGATGAATGGAGTTAGAAACTACAGCCTACGGTATTAAATTACCAGTAAATGCTTGCCGTTATCTATCCCTCGGGGTTTGGAAAACAAAAATAAATCATAACAATCTCTTCATGACATGCATCTCATTCCTCATCAAGCATACTCTTGCTTTCAGAAGGGGTAAGAGAAAGCTCTGGATAGACTTCCTCTGACACCATTCTATACACTTTCGCGGTAATACCCATCGTCGTTTAAAGAATTTACACAGCGAACTGAGAGATAGAACAAGATGTACCTGATTAAGCATAAGCATTTCTTTCTACAGAAATGATACATCTACTTATCTTATAAAAGTAAATATATGAATTTTTAGAAAGAATAATTATAATAGGGAAACTTTTATATATGTTAAAGAAATATATTCTTTGCTTAAATTGCTATTATAATAAAATGTTTCTATACCTTTGTATCAAATATTTGGAGAGTCTCTAAAAATAACCAAAAATTAGAACTGACACAAAATATAACAACACAAAAATCACCTTGGATAGAGGGCAAGTATATGGTTGCCACACAGTAAATCGGAGATGATACTTGTAGGATAATATAATTGATAATGAATAAAAATATGAGAGTAAAATTAAATCATTTCAGGATGTTGATTATCGCATTCCTGATGCTATTGCTACCTAAGCAGTTAGCAGCTTACACAAAGGGTGACATTGTTAAACATGACGACATCATTTATCAAGTTGTAAGTGATACGGAAAATACATTGTCGTTTGTCGGTACAGAGAAGACAAAGACTGGTGCTGTTAATATTCCTGCAACTTGGAGTGATGGGCGAGGTATCATGTTCAAAGTTACTGAAGTTGGTGGAAACGAAACCTATAAATGTGAAGGGGTGACAGACATTACTTTGCCTGAAGGAGTTACGAAAATCGCCTATGCAGCATTTGCCGGTGCAAAACTAAAAACGCTGAAAATTCCATCTACCGTTACAGATATATCAACCAATGCTTTCTATAGAGTACAGGAATTACCGAAGGTTACGGTTGAACATTCTAATACAAAATTCTGTAATGATGAGTATGGTGCACTTTACAGTAAGAATAAGGCAGAACTGTACGCTGTTCCTACAAATGCTGACAATGTTCCTAATGGGACATACACTGTTGATACAGCTGTAAAAAAGATACATCATTCTGCCTTTATCAATACTTCTAATACACCGGGTATAAAGAAAATCATTTTGCCTCCTCATTTAGAGTTGGTGGAAGCTGACTATCCGAGTTGTGTGCAGTTAAATACTTTGGAAGAATATGAAATGCCTACAGGTGCATCTGGGCCTTATAAAGTAATTGGAGGTGTACTATTCAAGGATAAAGCATTGGTTCAGTATCCTCGCAATAAGAAGGAGCAGAACTATAAAGTTCCTGATGGCATAACAGAAATTGCTCCACGTGCCATCGATGCCTCAAGAAATATGAGAAGTATTGATTTGAATAAGGTAACAAAGCTTGGACTCACGTCTATTTACAGTTGCGAAAATTTGGAAACAGTGACTTTGCCTAAAGACCTTCAGGTAGAAGGTACTGCAGGTGCAATTGCCAACTGTCCGAAAATCAAAGAATACAAAGCTGCTAATGACTGTGTAAACTTTGTTGTAGAAGATGGTATTGTCTACAGTAAAGATAAAACAAGAGTTTATTTCTTCCCTCCGGCAAAGGATATAGCTGATGGAAAGTACACAATACTTTCCACGGTTAAGGTTATTGAGAAACTCGCATTTGCAGGTAATAAGAATATTCAGGAATTGACAATACCAAGTAGTGTAACGAACATCAACTCACAAGCTTTAAGCGTATTCGCTAAGTTGCAAAAGGTTACATTTGATAATCCATCGAATTGTTCAAAGATTGAAGGCGGTGCATTTGGCTGGAACTATAAGTTGAAAGAGATTACGCTGCCTTCTGCTCTGACGGAATTAGATAAGATTTTTACTGCCTGCAATGACATGGAAACCATTAATGTGCCAAATGATTCTAAGCTACGGAAAATTAAGAATGGTGCACTTCAGCTTACAAAGAACTTGAAGCACTTTAATTTTCAAGGCACTTGTGCCCTTGATACTATTGAAGCGGGAGCTTTCCAGAATTTGGAGCAATTGGAAGGTTTTGATTTCCCTAAAGGGGTGACTACTATTGGTGCCAATGCTTTCAACGGCTGTAAAAAGATGACAACAGCAACATTTAAAGATGATGCAGTCATTCAAACAATTGCAGCTGGAGCTCTTGCTGATTGTGGATTGACTTCCATTAAAATACCGAACAGTGTAAAGACTCTTGAAAAAGAGGCTTTTCGTAACTGCTCTGCACTCACAACTGTAACGTTATCTAAGAATGTAGATAGTATTAGCTCGGAAGCATTTAAGCGTTGTGAGAAGCTTACTGCAATCAATGTAGATAAAGATAATACGAAGTACTCAAGTGTCGATGGTTACCTTTTGTCTCATGATAAAAAGGAACTTATTCTCTTCCCTCATGGAAAAGCCAATAAGAACTTCACCCTCTTGCCACCTTCTATTACTAAGATTGGCGATTATGCTTTCTATGATTGCGCAGGTTTGGAGAATGTTGTTATCCCTAATAAGGTTGAAGAAATTGGTGAACGTGCTTTTAGTTTGTGCAAGAAATTGAACACTATCACTTTCCTTTGTGATAAGATGATTGATCCTGCTAAAATCAATCAGTTGGATAACAAGCGCAGTTTTGATAATGGATCTTCAGGAACAACTGATATGCCAACCAACATAGATATCTATGTACGTAAGGAGCAGCTTGCTAACTACAATAATGAACCTTTTTACCAGAAGTTCAAAAGTAGAAAAACCTCTTTTGAAGTTGACAATTTGGAGTATCTTCCTGTATCAGCAACCTCTGTTGACCTTCTTGATGTCAAGAAGACTGATTACACCTTTGTCGTACCAGATAAGGTTACACATGATGGTAAGACATACGATGTAAGCATGATTGGTGACTATGCTTTCCAAAATACAACCAATGCAGTTCACGAGGTAGTTGTAAAGAAGAATATAGAGTATATTGGTGCAAAAGCGTTCAAAACTAAAATTGATGACAATACATCAACGATTGAGCGTGTGTTCCTCCTTGCTACTAATCCGACCGAGAAGATGCTGAGTACTACTCGCTTTGAGTTGGATGAAACGAAGACAAACTACAACGAGTTTGCCCCTACTACAGAGATTTATGTCAAGAAGTCGGCATGGAATACCTACAAGACCAAATGGCATAAGAAAGTTTACGACCAAAATGCACATGCAGAAGTTGAAAGTTCGATGAACTTTATCAACCAGATAGACTACAAGATTCCAGATGTAAAAATCACGAACAAATATGGAACGTTCTCACGCGAATTCGACACAGATTTCAGCGAATATAAGAAAGAAAAGAATAGCTGTGACATTGGT